>ERZ772881.169-NODE-169-length-75916-cov-38.174596_pt1 | contig 75916 bp, 61 predicted proteins | sample MGYA00580581_ERZ772881 | MGnify/ENA primary metagenome ERZ772881 (study PRJEB29015, sample SAMEA2737668) | human gut metagenome | biome: human gut; feature: human-associated habitat; material: faeces | place: China | collected 2012 ...
GGTGAAGATGCCAGTTACCCGCAACTAGACGGAAAGACCCCATGGAGCTTTACTGTAGCCTAATACTGAAGATCGGTAATGCATGTACAGGATAGGTGGGAGCCAGCGAAACCCGGGCGTCAGCTTGGATGGAGGCAACCTTGGAATACCACCCTTGTATTGCTGGTTTTCTAACCTGCGGCCATGAATCTGGTCGGGGGACACTGTTAGGTGGGCAGTTTGACTGGGGCGGTCGCCTCCAAAAGCGTAACGGAGGCGCTCAAAGGTTGGCTCAGCACGGACGGAAATCGTGCATAGAGTGCAAACGCATAAGCCAACTTGACTGCGAGACCGACGGGTCGAGCAGGTACGAAAGTAGGAGTTAGTGATCCGGTGGTATGTGAGTGGAAATGCCATCGCTCAACGGATAAAAGCTACCCTGGGGATAACAGGCTGATCTCCCCCAAGCGTCCACAGCGACGGGGAGGTTTGGCACCTCGATGTCGGCTCGTCACATCCTGGGGCTGTATTCGGTCCCAAGGGTTCGGCTGTTCGCCGATTAAAGTGGCACGCGAGCTGGGTTCAGAACGTCGTGAGACAGTTCGGTCCCTATCTGTTGCGGGCGCAGGAGATTTGAAGGGAGCTGTCCTTAGTACGAGAGGACCGGGATGGACAGACCTCTGGTGCACCAGTTGTCGTGCCAACGGCACAGCTGGGTAGCTACGTCTGGACGAGATAAACGCTGAAAGCATCTAAGTGTGAAACTCCCCCTAAGATAAGATCTCCCATCCATTAGGAGTAAGGGACGACAAAGACTATGTCGTTGATAGGTCGGAAGTGTAAGTGCAGTAATGCATTGAGCTGACCGATACTAATAACCCGAGGGCTTGACCTACAAGAACATTGCAGGCAACCGCCTTGTGAATTCTTCATCCTCTGTTTGGTTTTGAAGGTGCAGATGAAACCTTGAGCACCATTAGCTCAGCTGGTAGAGCACCTGACTCTTAATCAGGGTGTCCAGGGTTCGAGTCCCTGATGGTGTACCACCCTTGTGGTGTGCCACGAGGGTAAATAGTTGGTGTTTTTAACGGTGAGGGTCCACCCGTTCCCATTCCGAACACGGAAGTTAAGCTCACCAGTGCCGACAATACTTGTCTGGAGACGGACCGGGAAGATAGGTCAATGCCAACACGGAAGACCGCAGTCATTTGGCTGCGGTCTTTTTGCTGTCTATTGCATGGTGATTTGGGCGCAGTTCTCTTGACATTTTTTCAAAGGTCAGTATACTGGTGGTAGAATCAAGAAACGGGGGACTGCGCTATGAGAAGACATTCTTGGTCTAAGCTGGTCATGCTGCTTGTGATGGTTTTGCTGCTGGGCGCTGTGCCGGCGGCTGCGTTTGCTGGGTTTGCAGATGTACCGGCGGACGCATGGTATGCGCCTGCGGTACAGACCTGCGCAGAGAAGGGACTGTTCCAGGGAACATCTCCGACCACTTTTTCACCGGAGCTATCTATGACCCGCGGTATGTTTGTGACGGTTCTTGGCCGGATGGAAAATATCGACCCGACACAGGCTGACGCTTCTGGTTTTATGGACGTTCCGGAGGACGCCTATTATGCGGGCTATGTCGGCTGGGCTGCGCGCAGTGGAATCGTTGCAGGCGTTTCGGATTCAGTGTTTGAACCGGAACGCGGCATCAGTCGTCAGGAAATCTGCGCGATTGTGCACCGTTATTTGGTTTGGAAGGACGTTTCTCTCCAAACCGTACCGTCTGCGCAATTTGCGGATGATGCGCAGATTGCCGAGTGGGCAAAGGAATCGGTGTATGTGTGCCGCAGCGCGGGGATCGTCTGCGGTGTAGGCGATAATCATTTCGCTCCGAACGTGGCGGCTCGTCGCTGTGAGGCGGCACAGATTTTCAAAAATCTGCTTGCGGTTTTAGAAGATGCGCTCGAGCCGCAGCCGCCGGTTGAGCCGCAGCCGCCGGTTGAGCCGGAGCCCCCGGTTGAGCCGGAGCCCCCGGTTGAGCCGGAGCCGCCGGTTGAGCCGGAGAAGCCCGTGATTCGCTATGTTGCGCACAGGGGTTATCATGTGCAGGCACCGGAAAATACGATGCCGGCCTTTGCGGCGGCGGCGGAGGCTGGCTATCAGTTCTTGGAATCGGACGTCCACTTCACAAAGGACGGCGTGGCAGTTTTGTGCCATGACAGCACGATCAACGCTACAGCGCGCAATGCTGACGGCAGTAAAATCGTTGGCGTGAAGTCGATCCAGTTCATGACATATGAGGAGCTGCTTCAGTATGATTTCGGCATTGCGGCGGGTGAGGCATACCGGGGGACCAGAATTCCCACATTCCGGGAGTGGATCGCGTTCTGCCGGGAAGCGGATGTGACACCCTATATCGAGCTGAAGTCCCGCATGACGACGGAGCAGGTGCAGACGCTCATGCAGCTCGTGGAGGAGGCGGGGATGACGGATCGCGTCGTGTGGATCTCCTTCACATGGAATTTGCGGATGCTGCAAGATGTGGTTGCCGCGAACCCGGAGGCGGAGGTCGGACTACTGAGCAATGGACTTGCCAACACGACCGTGGCGATGGCGAAAACGCTGCAGACAGGGCAAAACCGCGTCTTTTTGGATGTGCTGCATACCGCCGTGAACCGGCTGTCGATGCAGCTTGCTGCGCAGGCCGGGCTGGAGGTCGAGGCATATACCGTGAATGATGCGGAGCTTGCGGATGCGCTGACGTCGCTCGGCGTCGTTGGAATTACGACAAATACACTGCTGCCGGCTGCAACAACAGCAGAGCCGATGCAGCTTCAGGATGCAGAGGCGATTGTAGCGCGTTTCGCGCAGGACTTTACCATGACATCTGAACTGGAGCCATAATAGAACTATGAGCGATTCGCTTCAGTCGAATGCAAAGCCGCAACCATTCGGTTGCGGCTTTTTGCTGTCTGTGATCAGATTTGAGCCAGGTGATCTTTATGAAAATTCTGATGATCAACGGCAGCCCGCACCCGCGTGGTGGGGACGTTCCCGGACGGCAACTCCGCCCTGATGCTGGTCTGCGCCCGACTTCGCCACGTGGCGGGCACCCAGTGGGGCTGCAAGAAATACATGAACATGAAGCATTTGGAGGCAGCTTTGGACGACACCTCCATTGCCGGCTGCTTCATTCAGCCGGAGCCTGCAAATAATTTTGCGCACAAATCTTGACGGGACCTGGTATAATTATACTACTCGGGTGGTCAGTTCTGGCGGGAGGTGTGCGGTGTGCCGGAAGTTTTTTATCGGCAGGTCAGGCGGCAGAAGCGCCATGCTGCTTTTTCTGTCACGGTGTTTGTCTTGGTGGTTTGCCTGCTGCCGTTGGCACTGATCGCATTTCGGCGGTATCCCTTGCCTGCTGCGGCACTATTGGTTGCTTGTGCAGCTCTCGTTTCAGCTTGGTATCTGCGCAGCCGAAGACCGCCGGATGTACCGGAGCTCTACGCGGTTCCAATTCTGGCAGATGATCCTACAGCGCGCCTTGCGGCATGCGGTGCCGAGCAGGTCGGTGCGGATGCGCAGGTGCTGTTTGCGACGGACGGGCGGCTGCACGCGCGTGTACTGGCGCTGGAGTGTGATGACTTTGATGCACAGCGGATGAAGGCCATCAGACACCGTGCCAATCAGAAATGGAATCAGCAATATCATTTGAGTCAGCAAATCTCCATCTCCGATTCTTATACGCAGTTTCGTTTGAATCTTGTGCTCGCCGCGCGCGACAATGGGGAGCTGCGCAGCTGGGTAAGTACACAGCCGGAGCATCTGCTGCAGCGGGCGGTACCGATCGTGCAGGCGGCCGTTGCGCGCGAGCAGGGTGTGCTGCTGTTCCCAGCGCTGCACCAGTGGGTCACGCCGGCGGAGGTGCGCGTATACGAGACAGCGGCACGGCTGCTGACAGAGCTGTTTCCGGCGGGGTGAGCGCGACTGGTGTGCTGATTTTTCCCGTTTCGGATGGGATACTGCGATGTGGCGGTGCGCGGATCTGAGCGCTATCGCAGATGTGCGCTGGAGTTGGATATCGCTATATTTGTGCTGTGTGGCTTGACATCTGCTGCTCGGCAGATGGGAGTATTGAAGAGCCCCGCCGGAGATCCGGCGGGGCTTTGGGGTGTTGCGCAAAGAAAGGGATCAGATCAACATTTCATCAGATCAACATTTCTGCAGGGCTGCGTACTTCTCGTGCAGCTGTTCCTCGCGCTCAAGGTCGGCCTCGATGTGTCTGTGATGCGTGATTTTTATGCGGCTCGTATAGGGCACAATGACCACATCCGCTGGCATGATTTTGTGTGTCTACATTTCAATTTGCGCATGTTGACAGAACTTTGCACTTATTCTGCCTGTTCTAAAGAGAATACAATAAGATGTGCTCGATAAAATGACTGTCAAAAGAAACCCTATGCGCAAAACTGTCCCCTGGGGCGAAATTGTCTTGCATGCACAGTCACGGCGGCAGTTCTTGTTATATTTGCTAAAGAAATAACGATCCGCGTGTGTTATGATGATGCCACAGTAAGAAAGACGATTTTTCAAAAGATCATCCTGAACAAACGGAGGTAACTACAATGAAAGAATTTGCTGGAAAAGTAGCCGGCATCACCGGCGCTGCCAACGGCATCGGCGAAGCCTTCGCACTGGAGGCCGCACGCCGCGGCATGAACCTTGCGCTGATCGACCTCGAAGGCGACCGGCTGCAGGAGGTCAAGAAGGAATGTGAAGCGCTGGGCGCGCCCAAAGTTGTCACCATCACCGTGGACGTGTCCGAATACGAGCAGGTCCGCATGAGCGTCGAGCGCATCATGGCGGAGTTCGATCGCATTGATGTGTTCTTCAGCAACGCCGGTGTTGCCGGCGCCGGCACGCTGGGCAACATCCCTGCCCAGGACTGGGACTGGATCACCAGCGTCAACTTCCTCGGCATGGCCTACTACGTCACGGAAGTGCTGCCCATCATGAAAAAGCAGGGCACCGACGCCTACTTCCTGTTCACCGTCTCCATCGGCGGTCTGCAGCCCGGCATGCGCATCCAGTCGGCCTACACTGCGTCCAAGCATGCGGCGATGAGCCTTGCCGAGAGCGTAAAGGACTATGCCGTCAACTACGCGCCGTACATTGGCGTGACCGCGTTCTGCCCGGAATACGTCAACACCACGATCTGGGACAGCGAGAAGCGCCGCCCTGAGAAGTTCCAGAAGCCGTATGATCCCTTCTACGCAACCAGCGACTATCAGGACTACAAGGCCAATTTTGAAGGCCGCATCAAGAACCAGGGCTACAACCCCCGCTTTGTCGGCCCGCGTCTGTTCCGCGCCATGGAGGACGAGCAGCTCTACGTGCACCCGCACGTGCACACCCACCAGATGCTGCGCGACCGCTTCGCGCGCATCGAGGCTGACCTGCGCAAGGACGAAGAGCTCGACGCCGAGTTCAAGGCGCTTGAGGGCTACGACGACTGAGCAGAGCCGCATAAAGAACAGGAGCACCTCCCGCCCGGGAGGTGCTCTTTTCTGTGTTCCGGCAGAAGAAAACGGGCGCGGGCGCAGCAAAACTGCCGCGCCCGCGTCGTCGGAGTCATTCGCCTGCCGGTTTTTCGGGCAGCGGCGCGAGATCGGAATAGCGGTTTTTCAAAAACGCGTCGATGTAAAAGGAATACTGCAGCTTGAACAGCAGCGACGGGTCCGAAAAATCCACGGAGAACAGATTTTCGATCTGCTGGATGCGGTAATTGACCGTGTTGCGGTGCATGAACATGAGCTCGGCCGTGCGGTTTTTGCTGAAGCCGGTTTTGGTATAGATCTTCAGCGTTTCGTACAGCTCGGTGTTCTTGCCCGCGTCGTAGGTTTCCAGGCTGGCGAGCACCGGATGGCGGCACTGCTCAAGCAGCGGCTTGTCCTCCATACGGTCGAGCATGATGTAAAACGCATAGTCCGAGAAGAAGAACACGCCGCCGGTGTTCGACAGCCGCCGCGAAAAGGACATGGCCTGCAGCGCCTGCTGATAGTAAACGTAGAGCTTCGACGGTTTGTGGAACAGATTGCTCACGCCGACGAGGACCTGCCCGTCGGCCGCGAGGGTCTCAATGGCCGTGCGCGTCTCCTCCGGGAGCGTGCCCGCATTGTCCACGCCGACGAATGTGACGATCGCGTTTTTCTTATACACGCGCGGCGAGGCCGGCAGGATCTCCGCGACGCGCGGCGTCAGCACGTCGTAAAGATATTCGTTGCCCCTGAAATAGCTCGGCCTGAGCACGACCGCGCGCATATTCGGCGGGAAGGTCAGCTTGGCGGCGTTGATGCGCTGGATCGTCTCCTCCTCGCTGGCGCCCTCGATGATGTCGCTGAGCACGCTCTGGTGCATGTTGAAGCGGTAGGTGCTGTAGCTGCGGCTGCCGAGCAGGGTGGAGTGCAGGTTTTTGGCCAGCAGCTGCATCAGCTTGTCGCTGAACCACGGGAACTCCCCGGTGTAATTGCCCATGAACACGTAGCCGATGATCTCATTATCGGCAATGACGCGGATGACCTTGATGTGCATCTGCAGCCGGTTGCAGAACAGCACGAACGTGTTGGGCGACATGTCCATCTTATGCTTGACCCGGTACGAGAGGATGTACTCGATCAGGTAGTTATCCAGATAGCCGACCTCGATGCTGTGGATCCAGTGCGGGTGATTGACCATGAACGGCTTGGAATAGGCCAGCACCTTGCCGGAAATGTCGATGGCCAGCAGCTGCGAGCCGGTGCCCTTGGAAAATTCGCAGAACACCGACGTCAGATCCGCGCCGTTGAGCAGCATATAGATCAGGTTGGAGTACAGCTTCTGCTGCTTGAAGGAGTCGCCGAAGAGCGACATGATGTAATACACCACATCCACGGCCGAGACCTGCGGGATGATGATGTAGTTGCTGTCACTGTAGGCGATCTTGTCGTGCGCCGCCTGATCGGGCGCGCCCGCGCACACAAAGCAGAGCGGTAGCGTCATGTCTTCGCTGATCTGCCGGGCGGTATAGATGCCCAGCGTGTCGACCGGCGGGATCGCTCCGTTTGGGTCATACAGCTCCACGTTGCTCAGTTCGCAGTCCATAGGGAAGACCGTTTTGACCTCCGGATATTTTTCTGCCACCCGCTTGGCAAGTTCTGAAAACAGCATACGGCGCCTCCTTTTTGCAGCAAATGTCAACAAATTAACAAGAACATTATACATGGAACACTGGCCGCTCCGCAAGTGCATTGTGAACAAAATTTGCGGTGTTTTTGTTCATTTCGACAGCGGGGGTTGTCCGCCGCCGAAACCGCCGGACCGGCGTGCGTGCACATTGTGCATCGTGCATGGTTTTGCTTGCTATTTTTTTCACGCATGACATAGGCACAGTCGCACGGCGCAGATACAATGAGGGCAGCAAAGTTGATATGAGCCAAATGCGTTTTTTCTACCTCTCTTGCCGCACGGGTGAGCACCGGACGGCAGAAACGCAGAAAGTTGAAAGTTGAGGTTTGCTGCTTATGCATTACGAAAAATTATTTGAAAAGGGAACCATCGGCCGGCTCGAGCTGCGCAACCGCGTTGTCATGACGGCTATGGGCACGATGCTCGGCGATTGGAACGGCTGCTCCACGCCGGAGCAGGTTCGGTTTTACGAGGAGCGCGCTAAGGGCGGCTGCGGCCTCATCATCCCGGAGTTCACGTCGGTCGATCCGGACAGCGGTCACTGCAACCGCATCCAGCTCGGCATCTGGGATGCACGCCAGATATCGAGTTTTGAGCGCATCTGTGATGCCGTGCACCGTCACGGCGCCAAGATCTTCGTCCAGCTGCACCACGGCGGACGTGAAGCCCCCCCGGCGATCAACGGCGGCCGCCAGGCCATGGCGCCGAGCGTAGAGCTCAACAGTGTGGTCGGCCGCGACACGATCCTGCCGCGCGAGATGACCATCGAGGATATCGACCGCCTGGTCGGTCTCTTCGTTCAGGCCGCGCTCAATGCGCAGGCCGCCGGCGCCGACGGCGTGGAGATCCACGGCGCGCACGGCTACCTGCTGCAGCAGTTTTTGAGCCCCTACACGAATAAGCGCACCGACGAATACGGCGGCTCCATGGAAAACCGCTGCCGCTTCCTCGTGCGTATCCTTCAGGGCATCCGCGAGGTCGTCGAGCCCGGCTTCGTTGTCGGCGCGCGCATCAACGGCAACGACTTCGTCGAGGGCGGCAACGACCAGGACGCCTGCGTCGAGATCGCCAAGTATCTGGAGCCGTATGTCGATTATTTCAACGTCAGCTGCGGCGTGTACGCGAGCGCAGCGACCATGATCGAGCCCTGCTACAGCCCCGAGGGCTGGAGAAGCGGCTTTGTCAAGGCCATCAAGAGCCAGGTCAGCGTTCCGATCATCGCGGTCAACACCGTCAAGCATCCGCAGTTTGCCGAGCAGCTCCTGCAGGAGGGCGTGAGTGACTTTGTCGGTATGTCCCGTATGCACATCGCCGACCCTTATCTTGTGCAGAAGACCATGGCCGGGCGTGAGGATCTCATCCGCAAGTGCCTCGGCTGCATGAACTGCAACAAGTCCGTCGTCGCGGGCCGCACGCTGCACTGCGCGCTCAACCCCGTCGCCGGCCACGAGGTCACGTTTGGCGATGACAAGCTCGTCAAAAACGGCAACGGCCGCAAGGTCGCCATCGTCGGCGGCGGCCCGGCCGGTATGCAGGCGGCCCTGCTGATGAAAAAGCGCGGCTTCGAGCCCGTGATCTTTGAAGCGAGCGGCACGCTCGGCGGCAGCGCCATTCTTGCCTCCAAGGCGCCGTGCAAGCACATGGCGCAGGAATTCGTGGACACGCAGATCGCCGAGATGCAGGAATACGGCATCGAGGTGCACCTCAACACGCCGGGCACGGTCGCGCGCATTCAGACGCTCGAGCCGTATTGCGTCGTGGTCGCCTGCGGCGGCAACCAGATCGTTCCCCCGGTCCCCGGCGCTGATCGCGACAACGTTTATTATATTGAGGACGTTCTGCTCGGCAAGGTACGGTTTGCCGGCAAAAAGATCGCCGTGATCGGCGGCGGCCATGTCGGTCTCGAGGTTGCGCACTATCTGTGCGCCGACAACCAGGTCACGGTCGTCGAGATGCAGAAGGAAGTCGGCACGTCCATCTATCGCACGGCGAAGTACAAGCTCTTGTCGCTGCTGCAGGAAAACGGCGTCGAGATCCTGACGCAGCACGCGCTCGCCGGCGTCGGCGAGGGGACCGTTGCGCTCAAGCAGCTCCCCGGCGGCGAGACTGTCAGCGTCGATGCCGATATCGTCGTCATGGCGCTCGGTAACCGGCCGGACAAGGCCTACGAGGACAAGCTGGCAGCAGCGTTTGACAAGGTCATTGTCGTCGGCGACGCGACGAAGGCCGGCACCATGGCCGACGCCACGAAGGCCGCCTACGAAAAGTGCTTTTACATCTGATTCCATGCCCCTGCGCGAGACGTTTCCCGTCTCGCGCAGCGTTCCGGCAGGCATGTTACTTTTTTGTCAGCCGTGAACAAATTCCGTATTCTTTTTAAGCGTCTGTGACATTGTGACATTTTTATCTTTCAGGTATCATGCGAATCAAGGTAGAAAAAGCCGCATTTGCTCAGCGGCACTTTGAAAGATTCCATGACGGCAAGGACGGAACCATGAACTACGAAAACCTGTTTACGCCCGGTTACATCGGCGGGCTGCGGATCAAAAACCGCGTCGTGATGACCGCCATGGGCAACGGCCTTGCCGCAGAAAACGGCGAGGCGTCCGACGAGATCATCGCCTGCTACAAGGCCCGGGCGGCCGGCGGTTGCGGGCTGCTGATCACCGAGTTTTGCGCGGTCGACGGGGAAAACGGCATCGCCGAGACCCATCAGCTGCAGATCCACGCGCCGCGGTTCATCAAGCGCCTTGCGCTGCTGACCGACACGCTGCACCGTTACGACTGCAAGGTGTTCTTCCAGCTCTTCCACCCCGGCCGCGAGGGCAAGCCGCAGTTCAACGGAGGCCGTCAGGTCATCTCCGCGAGCGGGATCGTGAATCCGGCCACGGGCCGCGTGTCGCACGAAATGACGCGCGAGGAGATCCACGGCATGGTTGATAAATTTGTCACTGGCGCCGTGTATGCCCAGCAGGCCAACGCCGACGGCGTGGAGCTCCACTGTGCGCACGGTTATCTGCTGCACCAGTTTCTCAGCCCGCACAGCAATGTGCGCACCGATGAATACGGCGGTTGCCTCGAAAACCGGATGCGCATCGTCCGCGAGATCATCGAGGGCATCCACTGTGCGTGCGGCCGCGATTTCCCGATCAGCGTGCGCATCAACGGCTGCGATTATATCCCCGATGGCCTGCAAAAAGCGGACGCGGTGGAGATCGCAAAGCTGCTTGAGCACTACGGTGTGTCATGCATCAACGTCAGCAGCGGCGGATACGAAAACCCGGCCGCCTTCATCGAGCCCTGCTACTTCCCTGAGGGCTGGAAGAAGGAAAATGCGCTGGCCGTCAAGGCGGCGGTGCAGATCCCGGTCATCGCGGTCAACGTTATCAAGCACCCCGCGACCGCCGAGGCGCTGTTGCGCGAGGGTGTGTGCGATTTTGCCGGTGTGTCCCGGGCACAGCTCGCCGATCCGGACTGGGTCAACAAGGCACGCGGCGGTCAGGAAGCGCTCCTGCGCAAGTGCATCGGATGCATGAGCTGCAACAAGGAGGTCGTCAACCACCGCGGCATCCGCTGCGCCATCAATCCACGGCTCGGCCGCGAGCGGGACTACAACGCCGCGGCGCTGCGGCGCGACGGCGCGGGCCGGTGCGTGCCGGTGATCGGCGGCGGGCCTGCCGGTATGCAGGCGGCGATCGTTCTGGCCGAGCGCGGCTTCCGCCCGATCCTGTTTGAGCGGCGTGCCTATCTCGGCGGCAGTGCCGTGCTCGCCTCGAAAGCGCCGTGCAAAGGGCTCGTGGCCGAGTACATCGAGACGCAGAAAAATCAGCTTGCCGCACTTGGCGTGCAGGTAGAGCTGAATCACGCGCCGACCATGGCGGAGCTCCGGCGGCTCGATCCTTACGGTATCTTCGTCACCATGGGCGGGCAGCAGATCGTGCCGGATATCCCCGGCATCGACCGCGAAAACGTGTTCGGCATCGAGGATGTTCTGCTCGGCCGCCGCGCGATCGAGGGCAGGGAGGTCGCCGTCATCGGCGGCGGACACGTCGGGCTCGAAGTGGCCCACTTCCTGTGTGCGAACAACCAGGTCACGATCGTGGAAATGGCCGATGAGATCGGCGCGTCCGTGTACTACATCACGAAGTTCAAGCTCCTGCCATTGCTGCGGGAGGCCGGCGTGACGTTCCGCACCGGCCAGGCCATCGCCGCAGTGGACGACGGCGGCATCCGTCTGCGGGACACGCACACCGGCCAGTGCACGGAGCTGAAGGCCGAGGCCGTCGTTCTGGCGATGGGCAGCCGGCCGGATCTGGCCGCGCGCGCGGCGTTCGACCGGAATTTTGACCACGTCGTCTATGCCGGCGACGCTGTGCGCGGCGGCACCATGCTCGAGGCCAACCGCGATGCGTTCGCCCTCGCATGGGAATTCTGACACATAGATATGAAAAAACGATTTTGAACGATTTCAAAAAAAGGAGACGATACCATGAAAAACAACATTTTTGATCTGACCGGTCAGGTCGCTCTGGTTGCCGGTGGCAGCTCCGGCCTCGGCCTGCAGTTTGCAAAGGCAATGGCCAACGCCGGCGCCAACGTCGCCATTGTGGCGCGCCGCACCGACCGCCTGGAGAAGAACGCGAAGGAGATCGCCGCGGAGTACGGCGTGGAGGTTTACCCCCACTACCTCGACCTGTGCGACTCCAAGTCCGTCACCAAGTGCGTGGAGGACGTCATTGCGCACTTCGGCAAGATTGACATTCTGGTCAACTCCGGCGGCACCGGCGGTTCCGGCGACCCGGCGACCATGACCGATGAGCAGTGGGCCCACGTGGTCGATACCGACCTGACCGGCCTGTTCTATCTCTGCCGCGACGTCGCGCGCCTGTCCATGATCCCCAACAACTATGGCCGCATCGTCAACGTCTCTTCCATCCACGGCTTCGTCTCCAGAAAGAACGTCTGGACCGCACCGTACTGCGCTTCCAAGGGCGGCGTGCACATGATGACCAAGGCCATGGCCAACGACTGGGGCAAGTACAACATCACCGTCAACTGCATCGCGCCGGGCTACTTCCCGACCGAGCTGACCGAGAAGTTCATCGACTCCGACGCTTTTGTGCAGCTGCACAAGGACCGCTGCCCGAAAGAGCGCCACGGCATCCTCGGCGAGATGGACGGCCTGTGTGTTTACTTCGCCGCGCCCTGCTGCACATACACGACCGGCCAGGTCGTCGCGGTCGACGGCGGCTGGACCTGCAACTGACACATCCGCTCAGAACAATATGAAGATATAAGGAGAAAGATATGGACAACGCAATCAAAACACCGAATCGCACAGGTATTCTGGTGCGTGCCCTGATCGTGCTCGCCATGTGCGGCATCGTCAACTCCGCGGCCGTTTTCGTCTCCCCGATGGCAAAGCACTTCGGCTGGACGACGGAAGCCATTGCCGGCGTTGCCACCTACATGGCCTTCATGCAGACGCCCGGCCACATCCTCAGCGGCTGGCTGCTCGGCAAGATCGGCGCCAAGAAAACGCTCATCCTCGGCTGCATCCTGCTGGGCCTCGCGTTCCTGCTGTCCGGCATGGTCCCCTCCGGCTCCCCCTGGATGCTGTACATCACCTTCAGCGTCCTGCAGGGTCTCGGCGTCGGCTTCACGTACACCGGCAGCACCTACTGCGCGACCGGCTGGTACCCCGACAAGCGCGGTTTTGCCTCCGGCCTGTGCATGGCCTTTAACGGTGGCTCCGCCACCTTCCTCGCGCCCCTGATCGTCAAGCTCATCGGCAGCATCGGCATCATCGTCACGCTCTACATCGTCGGTGGCGCGATCATCGTCATCGGTATCTGCGCAGCCATCGGCCTCAAATCCGCCCCGGTGGGCTATGCCCCGGCTGGCTGGAAGGCCAAGGCGGACGATCCCAAGCTCGCGGCCACGCAGCTCGAGAGCCTGACGCCCGGCCAGGCGTTCCGGACCCGCGGCTACTGGCACCTGTTCCTCGGCTACGGCCTGTTCCCGACCATGTACATCATCTGCTACCCCCGCTTCTCCGTTCTCATTTCGGACGCGGGCTACTCGCTCAACGCGGCCACCATCGGCGTGTCGATCTACTCGATCTGCAACGTCATCGGCCGTTTCGGCATGGGCGCGCTCATCGACAAGCTCGGCTACCGCAAGGTCTATACGATCTGCGGCATCTGCTCCGTTGCTTCTTCGCTCTGCCTGATGTTTGCCAACAGCCTGGCCATGTTCTACATTGCCTATGTCCTGCTGGCAGTCGGCTTCGGCGCGACGAACTGCTGCCACCCGGTCGCCGTTCAGGAGACCTACGGCTCCAAGTATGCCGGCGGCATCTTCGGCATCTGCATGCTCGGCTATATGATCATCTGCACCTTCATCAGCCCGAAGATCAGCTCGGCGCTCGTCAAGGCCACCGGCAGCTACACTGCCTCCATGGTCTATGCCATCATCGCCTGCATCATCGCCGTCATCTTCTACACCACCATCCCCCAGCCCAAGAGACGCACGCTGGCCGAGGTCGCCGCAGAAGAAAAAGCCGCGCAGGAGAAGGCCGCGCAGGCCTGATCCGCGCAGCATCATCCGCACACCATCCTCCCCTCATGTTTGCGGCATGGCCGGTTTTCCCTTCCTCCGGTCATGCCGCACAGTAAGCGGAGAGACCGACATCAATACGAAAGGTAGCATCCTATGGGCGTAGTTGGTTGTATTCTCGGTTTCCTTGTCGTGATCTATCTTTGCTACAAGGACTGGTCCGTATATATCGCTTCGATCGTGGGCGCGGCGGTCGTGATCGCGTTTAACGTGCTCCCGTTCATGGACACGCTGCTCGGCTCCTATGTCAACGGCATGTTCGTCCCGATCAAAAGCTTCTTCTTCCTGCTGCTGTTCGGCAGCATTCAGTCAAAGATCTATTCGGAGAGCGGCGCGGCCTTCTCCATCGCCGACACGATCATGAGCAAGCTCCTGCGGCCCGGCGCCAGCAACACGAAGAAAAATGTGATCGCGGTCGCGGTCATTGTTGCCATCGGCGTCATCCTCTGCATGGGCGGCATCAATGCCAGCGTGTTCATCGTGCTCATGTACCCGGTCGCGCTCACGATCTTTGAATATTGCGACATTCCCAAGCGCTTTATCCTCGGCGTGCTCGCCGCGGCTTCCTATACGTTTACGCTGACCATGCCCGGCAGCCCGCAGGTGACCAACGTCGCCGCCATGACCGCCCTCGGCACGGCGGCGGATGTGGCGCTCGTCCCCGGCCTTGTCGGCGCGGCGGTCGAAGTCGTCGTCATCATCGTCCTGATGAATATCTACATCAACAAGGCGCGGGCCAAGGGCGAGCATTTTGAGCTCCACCCCCTCGATCCGCACTATGACAAAAGCACACCGCGCCCGAATTTCTGGATCGCGCTCATTCCGCTGGTCGCGCTCTTTGTCGCCTTCAACATTCTGAAGATCAACATCAACATCTGCGTGATCGGCAGCACCGTTTTGTCCATCCTGCTGTTCTGGAAGCAGCTCAAGGCGAAGAACCTGCGTGAGCTCATCAGCACCGGCGCGGCGGACTCCATCCACATGTCGCTGACGGTCGCGGCCATCTGCGGCTTTGCCGGCGTCGTGACCAACACGGAAGCGTTCACGACCATGCTCAATGCCATCACCGGCATCAACATGTCCCCGATGCTGATCTGCGCCGTGGTCGTCGCCGTCATGTGCATGCTCACCGGCGGTTCCTCCACCGGCCAGCTGATCTCTCTGCCGCTCATCGCACCGAAGCTGCTCGATCTCGGGCTCAATGTCAACGCGATCCACCGTATCGCCTGCTTTGCCGCGACGACGCTCGATTCTATGCCGTACTCCGGCGCCATCCTGATGCTGCTGCCGATGTGCCGCATGAAGCTCAGGGAGATCTATCCGCCTATGTTCATCACAACGGTCATCGCCACGACCTGCGGCACGGCCGCCGTCATCGTGATGTGCGCGCTGTTCCCCGGCCTCTGCTGATGTGCATGTGCGCGAGCGCATGTCCCCCAATAGAAAACACCGCCCCGCAGGCCATCGGCCTTCGGGGCAATCGTTGTTTGCGCTGCAGAAACGCCCTCCGGGCGAGAAACCGTCCGGAGGGCGTTTTTATCTTTGCCCATGTGTGGGAATCAGCCGGCCCCGGTTTTCAGCCGGGGCGCTGCCTTGCGTGGGTCGGCGATTTGTGCTATCCTGCGCTTGAGGTGATACAATGAAAATTCTCATGATCAACGGCAGCCCGCACCCGCGCGGCTGCACATACACCGCCCTGCACGAAATGGAGCAGGTGCTTCAGGCGGCGGGGGTCGAGACGCAGATCCTGACCGTTGGCGCAGAGCAGGCCGGCGGCTGCACCGCCTGCGGTGGATGCAATGCGACCGGGCACTGCGTGCGCGGCGGCCTGGTGAACGACGCCATTGACGCGATGGAGACGGCGGATGCGCTCGTGCTCGCGTCCCCGGTGCACTATGCCGGGATCTCCGGCGCGATGTCGGCGTTCTGCGACCGGCTGTTCTACGCCGGCGACGGCTGGGCGAACAAGCCCTGCGCCTGCGTCGTCTCGGCGCGGCGCGCGGGCACGACGGCCGCGCTCGATCAGCTGGTCAAATACCCGATGATCTCGAACATGCCGGTCGTGTCCTCGCAGTACTGGCCGATGGTACACGGTGCGCGCCCGGAGGACGTCGCGCAGGACGAGGAGGGCCTGCAGACCATGCGCCAGCTCGCGCGCAATCTGCTCTGGCTGCTGCAATGCATCGCGGCGGGCGACTCCGCCGGTGTTCCGCGTCCGGCGACGGAGACGCGCAAGTTCACCAATTTCATCCGCTGAGCTGCAGCAAGATCACGAAAAGGGCCTCCGCAGGCAAAGTCTGCGGAGACCCTTTTGCTATTTACAGAGGTATGCTCATCCGTGTTTTTTCGCGCGGCGCTTGCCGGTCATGTGCTCGACGGTCAGGCACAGGACGGTCGTCGCGGGAATGACGGCCTTCGCATACGGGAAGTCTGGCGCGCGGTACTGCGCCATGAGCACGCGCAGCGCACGCTCCTTGTCTGCTTCCGGCACGACCGCGATGCGGCCCTGACCGATGACGCTCTCATAGGTCATGGTGCAGTTGCCGTGCTCGTCGTCGAGGATGAGCTCGTGGCCGCGATCCATCTCAAAGGCGACGTTCGGATTTCTGGCGATGAGGTCGTACTTTGTGCCGGCGTTCGCGCCGTGAAAGTACAGACGGACGGTCTCGCCGTCAACCTCCAGACCGAAGTTCAGCGGCAGGATGTAGGGATACGGCTCGTCGTGCAGGGCGAGGCGGCAGACGTCGCAGCCGCGCATGACGGTGATGAGTTCCTGAAAATCGGTGATCTCACGATCGGATCTGCGCATGGGAATGCTCCTTTCCGATTAGCCGACCGGCGGGCCGAGGCGCGCCAGCACGTCCTGAAAATAGTCCGGCAGCGGGCACGTGAACGTCACAAGCTCGCCGGTTCTTGGATGAATAAATCGCAGCGCCCGCGCGTGCAGGCACTGCCCGCTCAGGCCCTTTTCCGGCCGCTTATGGCCATAGACCAGGTCGCCGAGCAGGGGGTGGCCGATGTGCGCCATGTGCACGCGGATCTGGTGCGTGCGGCCGGTCTCGAGCTCGCAGCGGATGTACGTGTATCCGTTGTAGCGCGCGATGACCGACCAGTGCGTGACGGCGCGGCGGGCGTTTTTGGCCGTCACGGCCATGCGCTTGCGGTCCGTCGGGTGGCGGCCGATGGGCGCGTCGACCGTGCCGGAATCCTCGCGCAGATTGCCGCAGACGACGGCCTCATACGTGCGGGCCATGGTGTGGTCAGCCAGCTGCGCCGAGAGCGCGAGGTGCGCAAAGTCATTTTTCGCTGCGACGAGCAGACCGGACGTGTCCTTGTCGATGCGGTGCACGATGCCGGGCCGCCGCTCCCCGCCGACGCCGGAGAGACTGTCACCGCAGTGGGCGAGCAGGGCGTTGACAAGCGTGCCGTCCTCGTGGCCAGGCGCAGGGTGCACGACCATGCCGCGCGGCTTGTTGACGACGATGAGGTCGTCGTCCTCATACACCACGTCCAGCGGCAGATCCTGCGCCACCAGCGCCGAGGGCGCGGCGTCCGGCAGCGTGACGACAAACGTGTCACCGGGTGCGGTCTTATAGTTTTTCTTCACGGGTGCGCCGTCTTTCGTCACGGCGCCCTGCGCGAGCAGCCGCTGGGCGGCGCTGCGCGTGAGCTCGGGCAGAGCGCGCGCAAGGAGAGCGTCGATCCGCTCGGCGCTCTCCTGCGTTTGAATCGTTCGCTGTTCCATTAGAAATCCGAAAACTCCGCCAAAATATCGTCGAGCGAGTAGCTATCGCCGTCTGTCGGGGCGGCGTCCGTGTCCTTGGCCGGGGCTTCCGGCTCGACCGGCGCGGCGGGCGTGCTGTTGAGGTAGGCGAGCAGGGGATCCGCCGGAGCCGTCTCCGCGCTGGGAGCGGCGGGCGCTGCTGCCTCGGGTGCTGCCTGCACCGGTGCCGGAGCGGCGGGCGCTGCCGGGGTATTTGGTGCGGGCGGCGCTGCCGGGGTCACCGGCTGCGCCTGCACGGGCGCGCGATCCCACGCCGCAAAGGGATCGTCCTTCGCCGGAGCCGGGGCCTCTGGCTGCGCGGCAGCGGGCACTTTCGGTGCGGTGGGCAGCTCGATGGGCTGCTTCCGAGCGGGCAGGTGCAGCTTGTGCGCCCGGACGGGGGCGTCCGTGTGCTTGCGGGGCTTGCGCGCCGGTTTCGGCGCGGACTCGCCCTCGCTGCCGTCACCCCGGTAGAAGATGACGTGCAGGCACAACGCGATGCCGGCCACGACGATGAAGATATCCGCCAGGTTGAACACGGCGAAGCGCACGAACAGGAAGTTGAACATGTCCACCACGTAGCCGCTGAGGATGCGGTCGATGCAGTTGCCGACCGCGCCGGCCAGCACGAGCACGACCGACCAGCGGCCGATCTTGCCGTGCACGACGTTGCGCCGCAGGCAGAACACCGCGATGGCGGCGAACACGAGCGTGAAGATGACGAAGATCCAGTGCGGCGCGTGCTGCAGGATGCTGAACGCAGCGCCGTTGTTGTGGATATTCGTCAGCTCCAGCACGCCGGGGATGAGCGTGACGTGCCCGGTGTCGAGCGGGATATTGAGCGTGACCCAGTACTTCAGGCCTTGGTCAGCGATGAGGATCAGGATGGCTACGATGGCATACCACATAGCGGTTCCTCGCTTTCGGATCAGGATTTTGGGATCGGTGGTTTACTCCGCCTTCTGCGCGGCGACGACGGCGGCACAGCGCGGGCACAGTCCGGTCTCGGGGTCGGCCTGCTCGGAGTGCATCCAGCAGCGCGGGCACTTGGTGCCGGGCGCGTTGCGCACGGAGATGTGCAGGCCGGGGAAATTCGTGCCGGTACCGGTGACGGCGTCTTCCGGCACGTCGCCGCCGACGAGGCACTGCGACACGATGAGCAGCTCGGGCAGATTCATGCTCTGCACGTCGTCGAGCGCGGCCTTGGCGGCATCATCGTCGGCGCGCAGCGTCACGGCAGCCTCGAGCGGCTTGCCGATGCGTTTTTCGGCGCGAGCGGCCTCGAGCACGCCGTTGACATCCGTGCGGACGCGGATCAGCTGGTCCCACTTGGCGAGCTCGTCGTTGCTGAGCGCATAGGCGTCGAACGGCTGGTTCATGACGTTGAGCAGCACGTTGCGCGCGTCGTCCTCGGCGCGGTGCGGCATGGCCAGCCAGATCTCGTCGCAGGTGAAGGCGAGGATCGGCGCGAACATCTTCGTCATGCTGTCGAGGATGAGGAACAGGGCTGTCTGCGCGCTGCGGCGCTTGAGCCCGTTGCGCTCCTCGCAGTAGAGGCGGTCCTTGATGATGTCGAGATAGAAGCTCGAGAGCTCCACGACGCAGAAGTCGTTGATCGCGTGCGAGACAACGTGGAATTCATAGTTGTCATACGCCTTGGCCACGCGGCGGATGAGGTCATTGAGCTTCGTGACGGCCCAGCGGTCGAGCGGGAGCATATCCTCCGGCGCGACGAGGTGCTCGGCGTCAAACCCGTCGAGGTTGCCGAGGCAGTAGCGCGCGGTGTTGCGGAACTTGAGGTAGTTTTGCGTCAGCTGCTTGAAGATCTCCTTGGAGCAGCGCATGTCGGCGTGGTAGTCGGCGCTGCCTGCCCACAGGCGAAGCATGTCGGCGCCGAATTCGTTGATGATCTCGGCCGGATCCATGCCGTTGCCGAGGGACTTATGCATGGCCTTGCCCTCGCCGTCCACGGTCCAGCCGTGGGTCAGGCACTCGCGGTACGGGGCGCCCTTGCCGAGCGCGCCGACGGCCACGAGCAGGGACGACTGGAACCAGCCGCGGTACTGGTCGCCGCCCTCGATATACATATCCGCCGGCCAGAAGCCCTGGTCGCGCTGCATGGCGGCGACGTGGGTGGAGCCGGAATCGAACCAGCCGTCGAGCGTGTCGGTCTCCTGGGTGAAGTGCTTGCCGCCGCAGTGCGGGCAGGTGAAGCCTTCGGGCAGGATGTCGGCCGCCGGACGGTCGAACCAGGCGTTGCTGCCTTCCTTTTCAAAGAGCTTGGCCACGGCCTCGATGCTCTCGTCGTTGCACACGGGCTTATGGCAGTCGTCACAATAGAACACCGGGATCGGCAGGCCCCAGCGGCGCTGGCGGGAGATGCACCAGTCGGCGCGCTCGCGGATCATGGCGCCCATGCGCTCCTTGCCCCACGCGGGGAGCCAGCGCACGTTCTCGCACGCGGCGACGGCCTCCTCCTTGAACGAGTCCACGGAGCAGAACCACTGCGGTGTGGCGCGGAAGATGATCGGCTGCTTGCAGCGCCAGCAGTGCGGGTAGCTGTGCACGATGTCCTCGGACGCGAACAGGGAACCGGCAGCCTTCATGTCCGCGAGGATGACGGGGTTCGATTCCTCCGTGGACATGCCGGCGTACTTGCCGGCGTAGTCGGTGTGGCGGCCCTGATCGTCCACGGGCACGACCATGTCCATGCCGTAGCGCTTGCAGGTCAGGTAGTCGTCGGCGCCGAAGCCGGGCGCGGTGTGCACGCAGCCGGTGCCGGAATCCATCGTGACGTAATCCGCCAGCACCAGACGCGAGGTCTTGGGCAGGAACGGATGGTCGGCGAGCATGTTCTCAAAGAAGTCGCCCGGGTGCTGCTCGAGCACCTCGTAGCTGTCAAAGCCGCCGATGTGCATGACCTTCTCGGTCAGAGCGTCGGCCATGACGTACACCTCGCCGTTCGGTGCCTGCACGAGGTTATACAGTTCGCGCGGGTTGAGCGCGATGGCGAGGTTGCCGGGCAGGGTCCAGATCGTCGTCGTCCAGATGACGAAGAAGAGCTTGCTGTGGTCGACGTTCGGCAGCTTGCCGAGGTCGTCGTGCATCGGGAACTTCACGTACACGGTCGTGCACGGGTCGTCCTGATACTCGATCTCCGCCTCGGCGAGGGCGGTCTCGTCGTGAGGGCACCAGTACACGGGCTTGAGGCCCTTGTAGATGTGGCCATTTTGATACATCTTGCCGAACACACGCACCTCGTCGGCCTCGAAGCCCTTGTTCATGGTCTTGTAGGGGTGCTCCCAGTCGCCCATGACGCCCATGCGCTTGAAGCCGGCCATTTGGCGGTCGATGTATTTCTGCGCATAGTCATGGCACGCGCTGCGGAAGTCGGCGACGCTCATGGCCTTGTGGTTGAGCTTCTGCTCCTTGATGATGGCACTCTCGATGGGCATGCCGTGGTTGTCCCAGCCGGGGATGTAGGGCGTGTAGTAGCCGCGCATGGCGTAGGAGCGGACGATGAAGTCCTTGAGCGCCTTGTTGAGCGCGTGGCCCATGTGGATGTCGCCGTTGGAGAACGGAGGGCCGTCGTGCAGGCTGAAGCGCGGTTTGCCGTCGTTCTTTTTGAGCATTTCGTGGTACAGGTCCATGTCGTACCAGCGCTGGAGCATTTCGGGCTCTCGCTTGGCAAGGCCGGCGCGCATGGGAAAGTCTGTTTTCGGCAGATTGATCGTGGCGTTGAAATCGTTCTTGGACATGGTTCTATCTTTCTCCTCTCAGAGTTGTATTTCCATCAAAAATTGCGCAGGGCGGTACGGCACCGGCCGTCCCGCCCTGGTTGAATGCGTATTCACTCAGCTGTTATGCAGAAAGTGATAAAGCTGCGTGGCGTCGTCTGCTGCACTGTCGGCCGCGGTGTCGTCGGTCTCCACCGGCTGCGCCTCCACAGGGGTGGCGGACACGGGGATGGCTTCCGCAGGCTGCTCGGCGGCCGGAGCTTCCGGCTGCGCGGGCTGCTTGGCGGGCGCGGACACCGGCTCGGCAGGGGCTGCGCTCACGCTTGCCGGCTGGGCGGCAGGCTGTGCGGCCGCAGCCTTCGCCCCGGCGATCTTATCCAGGTACTCGAGCTGGTTCAGGCACAGATTACGCACATCTTCCAGAAATTTTGCGCAGGACGTTTTGGCGGTGAGGAGTTTGGCTTCCTCGTTGGCGGTTTCGTGCTGGAGGCCGCCAAGTATTCGGTCGGACGTGTTCTTGGCCTCGCTGAGTATCTTGTCGGCGCGGGCCTGAGCGTCGTCCTCTATCTGCTTGCCGACCTTCTGGGCCGACAGTATGGCCAGACGCATGGCGTCTTCGCTGGCGCGGTACTCTTCTATCTTATCGACCAGCACCTTCATCTTGCCCTTGAGCACAGCAACTTCCTTCTGCGCGTTGGCAAGCTCGGTGGCCACTTCTTCCTGATAGTTCTGCACGGCGGCCATGTCGTATCCGCCGAACATCGCTTTTTCAAACGTTTTTTCCCGAATATCCTGAGGAGTCATGTTGGATAGTCCTCCATTCTTTCTATAGGTGTACTACACGGCGGGCGCTGTCAGGGACAGTATGCCCGGATTTACAGATGGAACTCGCCCGACTCCATGTCGTCGAGCTGGTCGCCCATGAGGTCGACATTGAACGGCGTGATGATATACGTCGCGCTTGCCACGCGGCGGATCTTGCCGTCCTGCGCGTAGGCGACGCCGGACAAAAAGTCGATCAGCCGGCGGGAGATGGCCGGATCCGTCTTTTCCAGATTGATGAGCACGGCGCGGCGATCACGCAGGTGGTCCGCGATCTCTCCGGCGGACTCAAACTGCTTCGGCGTGGCGAGCACGACCTTGAGCTGGCCGCCGCTGTTGAGGTTGACGACCTTGTCGGCCACGCGGCTGTCGCCCTTCGGCGCGTAGCTCGGCGCGGGGCGCTCCGGCTCCGTCACCGGATCGTCGCGGATGAAGGTGCTCTTTTTCGGCGCGGGCGCCGGGCGGCGGGGCGCGGCCGCCGGACGGGCCGTGGCAGGACGCTCCGGAGCGGGCGCTTCTGCGACCGGGATCGCTTCATCCTCATCATCGAAAAACTCGTCATCGTCATCATACGGACGAGTCATTTTTTTCAGTTCATCCAAAAATCCCATTCGGGACCCCCCTTTTACGTGCCGGCGGCTGCTTGTACCGCTGCACTGATCTCTGCGGAGTGCACCGAAGCGGCGTTCAGTGCCGGGAATAATCCCGCGCGCCGAAGATCGACGAGCCGACGCGCACCATGTTCGCACCGGCGGAAATGGCGTCTTCAAAGTCTCCGCTCATACCCATGGACAGAAAGTCCATAGAAACATTATCGTATTTTTTTCTGCCGATGTCAACAAAAAGCTCATGCATTTTCGTAAAATATGCATGATTTCCGTCGGAAGTTTCTGCCACGGGCGGGATCGCCATCAGGCCGCGCACGCGAATATGCGCGCAGCCGGCGGCTGTTTCCAGCAATTCCGGCAGAGCGGCGGGGTCCACGCCGCTCTTGGCGGCCTCGCCGCCGATGTTCACTTCCAGCAGGATGTCCTGCACGATGCCCTGCCCGGCCGCGCGCTTTTCGATCATGGCCAACAGCTCGGGCGAGTCCACCGACTGGATGAGATCGACCTTGCCCACGACCTGCCGGACCTTGTTCGTTTGCAGGTGGCCGATGAAGTGCAGCGGGGCGCCGGTGTAGGCGTCCTGGGCGAGCTTTTCGGTCATCTCCTGCACGCGGTTCTCGCCGCAGGCGTCGATCCCGGCGGCGACGGCCTCGCGCACGCGCGCGGCGTCGTTCATCTTCGTCGCTGCCACGAGCGTGATGTCGGCGCCGGTGCGGCCCGTGGTGCGGGCGGCGGCGTCGATGCGCGTGCGGATGGCGGCAATGTTTTCGGCAATGGTGCTCATAGTTGGGTGGCGCCTCCTTATTTCACGACCTGTCCATCGGACAGGCCCTTTCCGGTGACAACGATCTCGTTGCCGGCGCGCAGGGCGTTGCTCTCCGCGCTCTGGGCGACGAGACAGTAGTCGTCGGTCTGATAGATGATCTCGATCGGTTTTTTCTCCAGCTGTGCCGCCGTGACGACGTAGACGTAGGACTGCCCGTCGTCATCCATATGCACGGCCTTGAGCGGTACGCGCAGACCGGTGTGCTCGCTGTAGACCACGTCGGCCGTCGCCTTGCGCATGGCCAGCGTGTCGGCCAGTGCGGCGTTGCACGCGAACACAACGGCGACCTTGCCGCTGCTGTCCGGCTCGCTCTTGCTCATCACGGTCGCCGAGACGGTGCCGGTGTAGTGCTGCGGAAAATCGAGCGCGGCGCTGCTGCCCAGATTCAGACGGTCGGCGTCGGCCTTGTTCATGACGGAGGCAAAGTACCACTTTTTCGCCGTGACGAGCTTGCCGATGGCGCTGGCGGTCGTGGTGGGCGCGGTGCGTTCGAGCGCGTCCACGCCGTCGGGCGTGAGGTTTTCGAGCATGTCCGGCGTGAGCGATTCATATCCGTCGATCGTGGACGTGAACAGGCCGGCGGCCGGAGCCGTGATGCTGCCGCGGCCGGCACCTGCGTTTTCGAGCTGGTGCAGTTCGGCGTTGAGCGCGTCAAGGTCGCCCTGCGAGACGGTGCCGGTCGTGGAGCCGAAGAGCAGGGAACTGAGATTCATGCAGATGTCATCCAGCTCCGAGGTGCTGCCGGCGGAGACGGCGGCATTGAGCTGCAGGATGGCGCTGTGCACATCGCTGTCCAGATCCGATGCGCCGGAGGCGCTGCCCGCGCGTGAGAGCAGGCTCGAGACGTAGGCGATCTCTTTTTTCAGCTCGCGGGCGCGGCTGGCGCTGTCGAGCGCGGCCTTGGAGTCCACGCCGATGGCGAGCTCGCCGCCGCGCGCGACCTCCTTGCCGTCGTCCACGGACAGGGACAGAAATTCCTTATCCGAGGCGATGACCTGCTCCTCGCGCACGACGATGCCGCTGGCCTGTCCGCTCTCGCTGACGGTCACGAGCACCGCCGGGGCGGTGGCGTAGGATTGCTGCGTCGAGCGGAACAGATACACGCCCAGATACACGAGCATGGCCGCAAAGAGCACGAACATGGCGATGTTCGTGAAGGTATTTGTTTTCTTCAAATCCGGCCCTCCTTTCGGCGGGCGGCGGGGAGATCAGCCCTGCAGATCGAGCGAGACCGGCCGCGCCGGGGCGACCGTCGAGATCGCGTGCTTGTAGATCATCTGCTGCCGGCCGTCGGCGTCGATGAGCACGACGAAGCTGTCAAAGCTGCGCACAACACCGCGCAGCTGGAACCCGTTCATGAGAAACAGGGTCACGGGGATCTTTTCCCGCCGGATGTAATTGAGGAATGCGTCCTGAAGGTTCTGTGTCTTTTGCATGATCGCCGCTCCTTTGGCCGGAGCGGGTACATTCATTCATCATAGCACAATCTGCCGCTCCGTGAAATAGTGAATTTATACAAATCCGGTAGAAATAGCAGCTTCCACCGGATTCGTACAGGCCCCTATTCTATACCGCGGGCGGATAAGAATTGCGTCGAAAGGCGGCACGCCCGGTCCATGTCCGGCGTTTTTTCGTGCCGGAGCCAGAACAGGTCCTGGTCCCGCCGCAGCCACGTGAGCTGGCGCTTGGCATAGCGCCGGGAGGCGAGCTGAATGGCGGCCACAGCGTCCTGCGGTGCGGCTTTGCCCTGTACGGCGGCGACGGCCTCCTTATAGCCGATGGCCTGCATGGCCGTGCAGTCAGCCGGCACGCCGGCGGCCAGCAGCGCGCGCACCTCGTCAAACAGGCCCTGCTGCACCATGATGTCTACGCGCCGGTCGATGCGGTCGTAGAGATCCTGCCGGACGGCGAAATCGAGCGCGATCTTCGCCGCGTCGTACCGCGGCGGTACGGCGCGGGTCTCGGCATCGTGCTGCGTGATGGTTCTGCCCGTGAGGATGTAGACCTCCATGGCGCGCACGATGCGCTTTTTGTCCGCAGGGTGGAGCTTGGCCGCCCGCTCGGGGTCGACCTTGCGCAGCTCGCCGAGCAGGCCCTCACCGCCGATCTCGTCATAGCGCTCGCTCAGCTCCTGCCGCAGCGCGGTATCGGCCGTGCCGTCGGCAAACGTGCGCCCGGCGATGAGCGAGTCGATATACAGCCCCGTGCCGCCGACGACGATCGGCAGTTTTCCGCGCGCGAGGATGTCATCCACGCAGGCGGCCGCCTCCTGCGCGTAGCGCGAGACGGAGTAGTTTTCCGCAGGGTCGGCGATGTCGATCATGTGGTGCGGCACGCCCTGCATCTCTTCCGGCGTGGGCTTGGCCGTGCCGATGTCCATGCCGCGGTAGATCTGCATCGAGTCGGCCGAGACGACCTCGCCGCCCAGCCGCTGCGCGAGCGCCACGCCGAGCGCGGTCTTGCCCGAGGCGGTCGGGCCGGTAATGACGACAAGTTTTGGCTGCATCGTGACAGTCTCCTTTCCGTGGGGGAGAATTCAGAAAGATTATGTTGAAAAGTATTAGAAATGTGTTAGAATGAAAGCACATTCCCCAGTTTTCAGGAAGGTGAACCCATGAAGATCAAAATTTCTGCCGACAGCACGTGTGATCTCTCGCCTGAGCTGATCGAGCGCTATCACATCGGCATCACGCCGCTGTACATCATCCGCGGCGAGGAGACCCTGCGCGACGGCATTGACGTGCACCCGCAGGAGCTCTACGATTACGCCAACGCCACCGGCAAGCTCTGCAAGACCGCGGCGGTGAACGTGTCGGACTATCTGGCGTACTTCGCCGAGTACCGGAAGGAATATGACGCCGTGATCCACTTCACGATCTCGAGCGATATGTCCGGCTGCTACCAGAACGCCTGCATCGCGGCCAAGGAGTTTACGAACGTCTACCCCGTGGATGCGCGCAACCTCTCGACCGGCATCGGTCACCTGGTGCTTGACGCGGCCGAGATGGCCGAGCAGGGCATGGACGCGGCCGACATCGCGGCAACGCTGGAGAAAAAGCGCGAGAAGCTCGATGTCAGTTTCGTGCTCGACACGCTCGATTATCTCGTGCGCGGCGGCCGCTGCTCGGCGCTCAAGGCGCTCAGCGCCAACCTCCTGCACCTCAAGCCGTGCATCGAGGTCAAGGACGGCAAGATGGGCGTCGGCCGCAAGTACCGCGGCAAGCTTGAAAAGTGCTACGTGCAGTATATCGAGGAGCGGCTCAAGGGCCGCGACGATATCGACTGCCACCGCATCTTTATTACCGACTCCGGCATTGACGAGGCCACGTGGAAGGAGCTCGAGCGCGTCGTGCGCGCGTGCCAGCCGTTTGAGGAGGTTCTCCACACGCAGGCCGGCTGCACGGTGTCGAACCACTGCGGCCCCGGCTGCATGGGCATTTTGTACTACCACAAGTAAACGGAGTTGTACAGTCTGACAGGGAGCGCGTTCCGGCGCTCCCTGTTTCCCTTTTAAACAATGCGCTTGAAGAGCTTGTCCAGCTCCCGGCGCGTGAGCGTCACGGCGACAGGGCGTCCGTGCGGGCAGTACTTCACCTCGCCGGCGCACACCGCGTCTGCCAGACGCAGCAGCTCCTCGGGCTCGGTCTGCCAGCCGGCCTTGATGGCCGCCTTGCACGCCACGGTCTTGAGCACTTCGTCGCGCACGGACTGCGCATCCATGCGTGCGCCGTGGCGCAGCTGCGTGCAGATCTCCTCGAGCGCGGGCAGCGCATCCGCCGCGTCGAGCTGGGCGGGCACGCCGCGGAGGATGTAGTCGTTGCGGCCGAACGGCTCGAGCGTGAAGCCGAGCTCCGAGAGCACGCCGCCATATTGCTGCAATACGTCGGCGTCGCTCGCGTCCGGCGTGAAGGGGAGCGGCTCGAGCAGCGTCTGCGACGGGATGTCGGTAGGGCTCTGCCGCAGGCGGTCAAAATTGATGCGCTCGTGCGCCGCGTGCTTGTCGATGAGGATGAGCGTCTCGCCCTTTTCCACGAGAATGTACGTGTGCATCGCCTCGCCGATCAGGCGGGCGGGCGGTTCCGCCGGGGGCGCGGCGCTCTCGAGCGGGGAGGGGATGACCGGCTCCGGCTCGATGGCGGTCTGCACGGGCCGCGCGACCGGCACGATCGGCTCGGGCGCTGGCGGGGCGCTCGGTATGGGACGCGCGGGTGTCACAAACACCGGCGGCGGGGCCACGCGCGGCGCGGCGAAGGCCGACGCCGTCGGCGAGCGGAACGCGACCGCTTCCTCCGCCGGGGCGGCGGGGGCGTAGGCGCGCGCGGGCGCGAACGCCGGCGCTGCGGCTGAGGGTGCAGACAGGCGCTGTGCCGGGGCCGCTTTCGGCGCCGACAGCACGAACGGGTCTGCCTTCGGCGCGGGCTCCGGTTTGGCCGCCGTTTTCGGCAGCGTGGTCACGGGCGCTTTTTCCGCCTCGAGCGCGGCGCGCGCGCCGTAATACACGGCGTCAAACACCGCGCGCTCGTGCGTGAACTTCACCTCGGTCTTGGCCGGGTGGACGTTCACGTCCACGGCCGCGCAGCTGAGCTCGATATACAGCACGCACGCGGGGAAGCGCCCCACGAGCAGCGTGTTGCGGTAGGCCTGCTCGAGCGCGGCCTGCAGCGCGGCAGATTTGATCCACCGGCCGTTGCAGAAGAAATACTGCTGCGCACGGCTGCCGCGCCCGGCGGCGGGCGAGGAGATGAAGCCGTGCACGCGCACGCCGTCGGCCTCGCCGGCGCAGGGCAGCAGGCTCATGGCGAGGTCGCGCCCGAGCAGGCTGTAGACGCAGCTGTCGAGCTTGTTGTCGCCGGGGGAGAAGAAGACCTCCTCCCCGTCGCGGATGCAGCGCACGGACACATCCGGCCGGCCGAGTGCGCACCGCAGCGCGGCGGCGGCGCAGGCCGCGCCCTCCGCGCGGTCGGACTTCAGGAATTTGCGCCGGGCGGGCGTGTTGAAAAACAGGTCGCGCACGATCATCGTCGTGCCCTCGGGGCAGCCGGTCTCGTACATGTCCTGAATGTCGCCCGCGTCGAGCGTCATGTGCGTGCCGGACGCGGCGCCGCGCTGCCGCGTCGTGAGCGTGATGTGCGACACGGCGCTGATCGCGGCCAGCGCCTCGCCGCGAAAGCCCATCGTGCCGATGGCCTCGAGCCCCTGCTCGTCGTGCAGTTTGCTCGTTGCGTGGCGCAAAAACGCGATGCCCGCGTCCTCCGGCGCCATGCCGCAGCCGTCGTCCGTCACGCGCAGATACGTCGCGCCGCCGCCGCGCAGCTCCACCGTCACGGTGCGGGCCCCGGCGTCGAATGCGTTTTCCACCAGCTCCTTGACCACCGAGGCCGGCCGCTCCACGACCTCGCCCGCGGCGATCAGATCCGCCAGATGCGGAGAGAGAATTTGAATTTCGGGCATCGTTTGCCCTCCTTTAAGTACAGTCCAGGGGGCGCGAGCGCCCCGCGCGTATATTATAAAGGATTGTCATTGAAAATTCCACCGCGAAATGCTACAATATTCTATCACACTTCAAATTTTATCCGGCCGGAGCCGGACAGGCAGGAGCATTGCATGAGCTATCAGAGAACGGAGATTTCCGAATCGGACATCCAGCACCAGATGGATATCTGCGCGCAGCTGCGCGCGCACTTCACCGCCGGCGGCCGCCAGCCGCTGGCCATGGTCGATACTTACGGCTGCCAGCAGAACGAGGCCGACAGTGAAAAGCTGCGCGGCTATCTGCGCGCCATGGGCTTTGACTTCACACAGGACGAATTCGCGGCCGACGTCGTCGTCATGAACACGTGCGCCGTGCGCGAGCACGCCGAGACGCGCGTGTTCGGCAACGTCGGCGCGCTGACGCACACCAAGGCGCGCAACCCCAATCAGATCATCGCGGTCTGCGGCTGCATGGCGCAGCAGGAGCACGTGGCCGAGAAGCTGAAAAAGTCCTACCGCATCGTCGACCTCGTCTTCGGACCGCACGAGCTGTGGCGCTTCCCGGAGCTGCTGCACACCGTCTGCACCGAGCACCGGCGCGTGTTCGCCATCGCCCCGGCGGACGGCAGCGTGGCCGAGGGTATCCCTCAGCAGCGCGATGGCAGCGTCAAGGCGTGGCTGTCGATCATGTACGGGTGCAACAACTTCTGCACCTACTGCATCGTGCCGTACGTGCGTGGGCGCGAGCGCTCCCGCCACCCGGAGGAGATCGAGCGCGAGGCGCGCGAGCTCGTTGCAGCAGGGTATAAGGACATCACGCTCCTGGGGCAGAATGTCGACTCCTACGGCCGCGACCTTGACGAGGACGTGGACTTTGCCGACCTCATCCGGCGCATCAACGCCATCCCGGGCGACTTTGTCATCCGCTTCATGAGCAGCCACCCGAAGGACGCGACGGAAAAGCTGTTCCGTGCCATGGCCGAGTGCGAAAAGTGCGCGCACCAGATGCACCTGCCCGTGCAGAGCGGCAACGACCGCGTCCTGCACGCGATGAACCGCGGCTACACGCGCGAGAAATATCTGGCGCAGGTGGCGCTTGCGCGGCAGTACATGCCCGACCTTGTGCTCACGACGGATATCATCGTTGGCTTCCCCGGCGAGACGGACGCCGAATTTGACGACACGCTCTCGCTCATCGAGACCGTGCGCTATGACGCGATGTTTACCTTCATCTATTCGCCGCGCGTCGGCACCCCGGCGGCGAAGATGCCCGATCCCTACACCCGCGCGCAGAAGCAGGTGCGCTTTGACGCGCTCGTCGCGGCGGCCAACCGCATCTCGGAGGAAAAGCACCGCGCCTATGAGGGCAGCGTGCAGCGCGTGCTCGTCGACGGGGCCGACGGCCGGGGCGACCATCCGCTCACGGCGCGCACGAAGGGCGGCCGCCTCGTGCACATGCGCGGGGACGCGTCCCTCGTCGGGCGGTTCGTGGACGTGAAGATCACCGGCAGCAACACCTGGGCGCTCTATGGCGAGGAGGTATGACGCATGGCGGAACTGACGCCGATGAAGCGGCAATATTACGAGATCAAGCAGCGCAATCCCGATTGCCTGCTGTTTTTCCGGCTGGGCGATTTCTATGAGATGTTCGACGACGACGCGCGCCTGGCCGCGCGCGAGCTTGACCTCACGCTCACGACGCGCGACCGCAATGTCGAGGACCCGGCTGAGCGCACGCCCATGTGCGGCGTGCCGTACCACTCGGCCGAGGCGTACATCGGCCGCCTGATCGCCAAGGGCTACAAGGTGGCCATCTGCGAGCAGCTGGAGGATCCCGCGCTGGCCAAGGGGCTGGTCGACCGGGATGTCATCCGCATCATCACGCCCGGCACGGTCACGGCCTCGTCCATGCTCGAGGAGAACAAATCCAACTACCTCTGCGCGGTGTATCTCAACGCGCAGTCCGGCGGCACGGCGTTCTGCGACCTCTCGACGGGCGAATTCTGCGCCGCGAACTACCCGGCCGACGCCGTGAGCCACATCCTCAACGAGCTCGGACGCTTCGCCCCGCGCGAGGCCGTGTGCGCCGACGCGGCGGCGGAAAATGACGACATCCGCACCTTCCTCACCAAGCGTCTCGGCAGTCTGGTCGAGGCGGGCGGCGACCGGTTTGAATACATGGCGGCGGCCGCGCGTGTGTGCGAGCAGTTCGATGTGCAGAGCACGGACGAGCTCGGCCTCGGCGAGGCGCCGGCGGCCGTGTGCGCGGCGGGTGCGCTGCTGGCCTACCTGCACGAGACGCAAAAGTGCGACCTCGGCCACATCCGGCGGCTGGAGCTGCTGGGTGACGACCATTACATGGAGCTTGACTACACCACGCGCCGCAATCTGGAGCTGACGGAAAACCTCCGCTCCGGCGAAAAGCGCGGCAGCCTCCTCTGGGTGCTCGACAAGACGAAAACGCCCATGGGCGGCCGCCTGCTGCGCGCGTGGGTGGAGCGCCCGCTGCTCAGCCCCGTGCAGATCCGCCGCCGCCTCGGCGCGGTGGAGGAGCTGGTGGGCGACAACGTCCTGCGCGGCGAGCTGATCCGCTGCCTGCGCGAGATCGGCGATATGCAGCGTCTGGTCTCCCGCGCGGTGTACGGCTCGGCCAACGGGCGCGACCTGCACGCGCTGGCCCTGTGCTGCGCGCAGCTGCCGAACCTGACGGCACTGTTAAAGGACGTGCACAGCGCGGCCCTGCGCGACATTGCGCAGATGGACACGCTCGCCGACCTCTGCGCGCGCATCGACCGCGCCATCTGCGACGAGCCGCCGTTTTCCGTGCGCGAGGGCGGCATTCTCCGCACGGGCTACAGCGAGGAGGTCGACCGCCTGCGCAACGTGCGCGATCACGGCGCGCAGACCGTCGCCGAGCTCGAGCAGCGCGAGCGCGAGCGAACCGGCGCCAAAAAGCTCAAGGTCGGCTACAACAAGGTCTTTGGCTATTACATCGACATTCCGAACAGTGCGGGCGTCACCGAGCTGCCGGAGGACTATATCCGCAAGCAGACGCTGGTCTCGAGCGAGCGCTATTTCACGCGCGAGCTCAAGGACCTCGAGAACACGCTCCTGACGGCGCGCGAGCGCATCGCGGAGCTGGAGTACACGCTCTTCAACGAGGTGCGCCAGCTCGTCGCGGGCGAGGTCGCACGCGTGCAGGCGGCGGCGGATGCCGTGGCCCGGCTCGACGCGCTGTGCTCGCTGGCGGAGACGGCGGTGAAAAACCACTACGTCTGCCCCGAGGTCGACCTCTCGCGCACACTCGACATCCGCGAGGGGCGCCACCCCGTCGTGGAGCAGGCGCAGAAGGACAATCTCTTTGTCCCGAACGACACGTTCCTCAACGACGCGGACGACCGCGTCGCCATCGTGACCGGGCCGAACATGGCCGGTAAATCTACGTACATGCGCCAGACTGCGCTCATCGTGCTCATGGCGCAGATGGGCTCGTTCGTCCCGGCGAAAAGCGCCGTCATCGGCGTGGTCGACCGCGTGTTCACGCGCATCGGCGCGTCCGACGACCTGGCCGCCGGGCAGAGCACGTTCATGGTCGAGATGAGCGAGATGGCCAACATCCTCCGCCACGCCACGGCACAGAGCCTGCTCATCCTCGATGAGATCGGCCGCGGCACGTCCACCTACGACGGCATGGCCATCGCCCGCGCGGTGCTCGAATACTGCGCGGACCCCCGCCGCCTCGGCGCCAAGACCATGTTCGCCACGCACTACCACGAGCTGACCGCGCTCGAGCAGACGCTGCCAGGCGTGCGCAACTACAACATCACGGCCAAGAAGCAGGGCGGTACGCTGCTGTTTTTGCGCAAGATCGTTGCCGGTGCGGCCGACGACAGCTACGGCATCGAGGTCGCCAAGCTTGCCGGCGTGCCCGACGCGATCATCACGAAGGCCAAGACCTACCTGCGCGAGCTGGAGTCCGGCGCGGCGGAGCCCGCCGCTCCCGCACACACGGCGCAGGATGCTGCGCAGATGACGCTCGGCGACGCGGCCGGGGATGAAATTGCCGAGCAGCTGCGCAGTATCGACCTCAACACCATCACGCCGCTCGAGGCCATGCGCCTGCTCTTTGAGCTGCAGCAGAAAGCGAGGGGCTGACGTGCAATATCCCACCACGGTGTGGACAGACCCCATGCCGCGCGGCGCGCGCATCGCGGGCTGGGTGTATTTTCCCATCCACGCGGTCGTGCTGCCGCTGACGATCGGCGCGCTGCTCATGGCGGTGCTCGGCAAGCTGCCGTCGGACGTGACGTGCAATGTGTTGTATTACCTCTGCGGCCTCGTGTTCACGCTCATCGCCATGTGGCGGTTCCTGCGCCGCAGCTTTGACACGATGGTCGGCAGCATCCTGCGCTGCATCGGCATGATGTTTGCCGCCTACGGAATCGACGTGCTGCTCTCGCTCGTGCTGCAGCTCGGCACGAGTCTCATCGGCGAGCTGCCCGTGCCGAACAACGACACCGTGACCGGCCTTGCCAAAGTGGACTACAAGCGCATGATCGCCGTCGCGGTGCTCATGGCGCCGCTCGTGGAGGAGTGCCTGTTTCGCGGCGTGGTTTTCGGCACCATCCGGCCGCGCAGCCGCTTTTGGGCCTATGCCGCGTCGATCGCGCTCTTCTCGCTCTACCACGTCTGGCAGTATGTCATCGTGTACAGTGATCCGAAGCTGCTGCTCTCGGCGCTGGCGTATGTGCCGGTGTCGGCCGCGCTCACGTTCTGCTATGAGCAGACGCGCTCGATCTGGCCGCCGGTGTTTTTCCATATGTTTGTCAATGCGCTCTCGCTCGCGGTGCTCGCCGGGTGAGGGCAAGAAAAAAGCCGCTGCTTTCCGGGGTGGAAAGCAGCGGTTTTTTCTACTTTTTATTCTTTCACTTTTTCGTACACGCAAAACTGATAGCCCACGCCGTCGTGCTCTGCGCGTGGCTCGCTCGACACGCAACACCACGCGGGGTCGGCGTCCAGATCCGGGAAAAACACGTCTGAATGGGGCGCTGAGTCAATTTTCGTGACGTATACGCGCGTCAGGTGGGGGAACATCTGCCGGAACACGCTGTCTCCGCCGATGACGAAGCAGCGGTCATACTGCGCGGCGGCGGCGACGGCCCCGGCCGGGGAATGCACCACCTGCGCCCCCTCGATCGTGATATTCTGCCGCGTGAGCACGAGATTTTCGCGCCCCGGCAGCGGCCTGCCGCCGGGAAAATCGTCCAGCGTGCGCCGGCCGACGATCACGGCCGCGCCCATCGTGAGCGCCCGGAAGCGGCGGCGGTCGGCGGGGATCACGAGCGGCTGCGTGCCTTTGGCCCCGATGCCCCAGTCGGCATAGACGGCGACGATCGCATCCATGGCAGTCCCTCCTTACACCGCGATGGGGATCTTCCCCGTGAACTCGCTGTATTCGTAGCCCTCGACGCGGAAGCTGTCGCGCGTGAAGGCGTAAAAATCGTGCACATCCGGGTCGATGAAAAACTGCGGCGCCGGTTTCGGCTCGTTTTGGATCAGCTGCTCGATAACCGGCACGTGGCGGTCATAGATGTGCGCGTCGGCAATGACGTGCACCAGCTCGCCCGCCTGCAGGCCGGACACCTGCGCGAACATGTGCACGAGCACGGCGTACTGCACGACGTTCCAGTTGTTCGCCGCGAGCATGTCCTGACTGCGCTGGTTGAGAATGGCGTTGAGCGTGTTGCCCGAGACGTTGAACGTCATCGAGTACGCGCACGGATAGAGCGCCATCTCGTGCAGATCCTCGAACGTATAAATATTCGTCAGGATGCGGCGGGAGGCGGGGTTGTGCTTCAGGTCATAGAGCACGCGGTCCACCTGGTCAAATTCGCCCTCGGGGTATTGGTGCTTGACGCCGAGCTGATAGCCGTAGGCCTTGCCGATCGAGCCGGTCTCGTCGGCCCACTGGTCCCAGATGTGACCGCGCAGGTCGTGGATGTTGTTCGACTTCTGCTGCCAGATCCACAGCAGCTCGTCCACGGCGGTCTTCCAGTAGGTGCGCCGCAGCGTCAGCAGCGGGAACTCTCTGGACAGGTCGTAGCGGTTGACGATGCCGAACTTCTTGACCGTGTGTGCCGGGGCACCGTCGTCCTCCCAGCGGGGGCGCACGGCCTGATCGGTATCCCAGACGCCGTTTTGCAGAATGTCGCGGCAGTTGCGGATAAAGACCTCGTCTGCGTAGCTCATCGTTCGGCTCCTTTCAAAAAGAATAAGACATAACAGTTTACCATACCGCCACCGGGATTGCAAACGACAAATGGCGAAAATGGAATGCGCCCCGGTTATTTGACAATTGGAACAAAATTGTTGGATAAATTTGTTCAAATTGCGCGCTGAATTTGACGCACTTTTTGCACAAAGTCCATCCCAATTTTTTTCGCGGGATGCTATAATCAAAGCAGCAGAAACCAAGAAAAACAAAAACGAAACGGAGGATACCACATGAAGCACACGAAGAAACTGCTTTCGCTGCTGCTGGTGCTGTGCCTGGTCCTGAGCCTGTCGTGCACGGCGTTTGCGGCCAACGAAGCGCAGCCGCTGAGCGGAAAGACCGTCATCCTGCACTCGAATGACGTGCACGGTGCGATCGATCTGTACGCAGCCATGGCAGCCCTGAAGGCCGACTATGAGGCGCAGGGCGCCGAGGTCATTCTGGCCGATGCCGGCGACTACAGTCAGGGCACCGTCTATGTCAGCGTCAACAAGGGCGCCGACGCGGTGACCATGATGAATGCCACCGGCTACGACGTGGCCACCATTGGCAACCACGAGTTCGATTACGGCTATGCGCAGCTGGCGGAGAACATGAAGGCCGCCAAGTTCAAGGTTCTGTGCGCGGACGTGCTCGGCGCGGACGGAAAGACCATCTTTGACGCCAATACCATCATCGAAAAGGGCGGCGTGAAGATCGGCTTCTTCGGTCTTGAGACCCCCGAGGCCCAGACCAAGGCCAACCCGAAGCTCATCCAGGGGCTGCAGTTCCTCGCCGGCAAGGACGGCAGCGAGCTCTATAACTGCGCGGCCGCACAGGTCGCAGACCTGAAGGCGAAGGGCGCCGACATCGTCGTCTGCCTCGCGCACCTGGGCGTGGACGAGAGCTCCGAGCCCTACACCTCCTATGATCTGGCCAAGAACGTGAAGGGCATCGATTTCATCGTCGACGGCCACTCCCACACCGTCATGACCGCCGGCCCGAATGGTGAGGCCATCCAGTCCACGGGCACGGCCTTTGCCAACATCGGCGTCATCACCATTGACAACGCCACGAAGAAGATCGTCGGCAACGAGCTCAAGACCATCTGGCACACCGAGAAGAATGCTGACGGCAAGTCCGTCACCGTCGTTGACTACAAAACGCGCGACGAAAAGGTCGCTGCGGCCGCCAAGGCCATCATCGACCCCATCGACAAGGCCTATGGCGAGAAGTTTGCCGTGAGCAAAGTGGAGCTCAACGGCGCGAAGGCCCCCAACGGCAACCGTGACTCTGAGACAAACCTCGGCGACCTGATCACGGACGCCATGCTCTGGAAGATCCGCACGCAGGCGACGATCTCCGTCCCGGCGGAGAATGTGGTCGCCATCACGAACGGCGGCGGCATCCGCGCGACCGTCAAGGCCGGCGACGTCACCAAGAAGGACATCAACACCGTGCTGCCGTTCGGCAACACGCTCGCCGTGGTCTATGTGACCGGCGCCGAGCTGCTCGAGGCGCTCGAGGCCAGCACGTACTGCACGCCGGAATCCATCGGCGGCTTCCCGCAGGCGGCGGGCCTGACCTTCACGGTCAAGACCTATGAGAAGTATGACGCGAACCCGGAGCCCTATCCCAAGTCCACCTACTACGGCCCGAAGAGCATCCAGCGCGTGACCATTGACAACGTCAACGGCAAGGCGTTTGACCCGACGGCTACCTACGCTGTCGTCACGAACAACTTCGTGGCCGGCGGCGGCGACACGTACTACGCCTTCGCGGCGGCGACCAACCAGTTCGACACCGGCCTGCCGCTCGACGAGGTGGTTATGGAATACATCACGCAGGAGCTCAAGGGCGTCATCGGCGAGAGCTATGCCGAGCCTGCCGGCCGCATCACGGTCGATCAGGGTATCGCCCCGTATTATGCCGCGCTGCTGGAAGTGATCCTTGACAAGAGCGCCTATACGGCCGAGACCTACGCTGCCTACGCGGTGGCCTGCGTCAAGATGGACGCGGCCGGGACCGAGGCGGAGCGCGTGGCGGCTTACCCGGCGGTCGTCAAGGCGGCTGCCGCCCTGAAGCTCGTTGACAACACGTTCGCCGACGCGCAGAGCGGCTGGTACAAGCCGGCGGTCGACTTCGCGCAGGCTTCCGGCCTGATGGCCGGCATCGGCGACGGCAAGTTCGCCCCCGCCCTCACGACGACCCGCGCCATGGTCGCCGAGGTGCTCTATGAGGGCGAAGGCGCGCCGAGCGTGGAAGGCATGACCTGCCCGCTGACCGACATCAAGGCAGGCGAGTGGTACACCGATGCGGTCATCTGGGCCTACAACGCGGGCGTTGTCGCCGGCCGCGATGACGGCACCTTCTGCCCGGACGACACCATCACCCGTCAGGAGATGACCGTCATGCTCTACGGCCTGCTCAGCGGCGGCGAGTCCCTGCTCAACGCCGAGCAGATCCAGTATGCGCTGGCCCAGTTTGCCGATGGCGCGGACGTGGCCCCGTGGGCGCAGGAAGCGGTCGCTTACTGCTACTTTGCAGGTCTCATGGTCGGCAACGAAGCGGGCTGCTTTGACCCGCTCGGCAGCCTTGAGCGCGCGCAGCTCGCGCAGGTGTTCTGCAGTTTCTATGAGGTTGCGCTGAACCTGATCCTCAATGCGGCCCCGGATGCGCCCGAGCAGCCGAGCACGCCCGAACAGCCGAGCATGCCCGAACAGCCGAGCATGCCGGAGCTGCCCACCGCGGCGTAATTGCATCACTTACGCAGGGAGACCGCTTCGGCGGTCTCCTTTTTGCACATTTTTGGCGGTGTTTGTGCTGCCGGATTGTGCTTGACAATTCCGGAAAACCTTTTACAATATAGGCGAATCGATCTGACCGATAAACCAAGGAGGTTTTTTGACCATGAACATGAACAAATATCTGGACATCGCACCCGAGGTGCAGCAGGCACTCGCGGACGGCCGCCCGGTCGTCGCGCTCGAGAGTACGATCATCTCCCACGGCATGCCCTATCCGAAAAACGTCGAGACGGCCCTGCTCGTCGAGCAGACCCTGCGCGACAACGGCGCCGTGCCCGCCACCATCGCTATCCTCGGCGGCCGCCTGAAGGCCGGCCTGTCCAAGGAGGAGATCACCTACCTCGGCAAGGCTGGGCGCAAGGTCGCCAAGGTCTCCCGCCGCGACCTGCCGGTCATCTGCGCACGCGGCGCGGACGGCGCGACCACCGTCACCACGACGATGATGATCGCCCACATGGCAGGCATTCAGGTCTTTGCCACCGGCGGCATCGGCGGCGTGCACCGCGGCGCCGAGACGACCATGGACATCTCTGCCGACCTTGAGGAGCTGGCGCAGACGCCGGTCATGGTCGTGTGCGCGGGCGCAAAGGCCATCCTCGACCTCGGCCTGACGCTGGAGTATCTGGAGACGAAGGGCGTGCCCGTGCTCGGCTACGGCACGGATGAGCTGCCCGCGTTCTACACCCGCGAGAGCGGCCTCGGCGTCGACGCGCGCGTCGACACGCCGGAGGATCTGGCCGCTATTTTCCAGGCGCAGCGCGACCTGGGCCTCAAGACCGGCATGCTCGTCACGAACCCGATCCCGCAGCAGTACGCCATGGACAAGGCCGTCATCGACAAGGCGATCGACCAGGCGCTCGCCGAGAGCCATGAGCAGGGCATCCACGGCAAGGAGACCACGCCGTTCCTGCTTGCCCGCGTGGCGGAGCTCACCGGCGGCGACAGCCTCGAGAGCAACATCCAGCTCGTGCTCAACAATGCCCGCGTCGCGGCGAAGACCGCCGTTGCCCTCTGCAAATGAAGGGTGGTGCGTGGCTCGTGCTCGCGGTGTCCGCGCTGATGGGGCTCGGTCTCACCATCGGGGCCATCGCCTCGCGCCGGCAGATGAGCACCGCCGTCGTCGTGGTGCTGTGTCTGGTCGGTATCGGCATCGTGCTCGTCGGTGCGGTGCTGAGCATCGGCATCGGGGTATTGTGAGCGCGTGAAACTGCAAAATGGATAAAAAACACCGCAGGCCGACCGGCCTGCGGTGTTTGCGTGTTTGTGGGTTACTTGTCGTCGCCGGATTTCGGCTGCGCGACGCGGAAGATCATGCGCGGGGTCTCGGTGCTGGCTTTCGTGTTCGGGGCCACGGACTCGGTAATGAACGAGTTGCCGCCGATGACGGAGTTGGCGCCGATGACGGTCTTGCCGCCGAGGATGGACGCGCCGGAGTAGATCGTGGCGTTGTCGCCAACGGTGGGGTGGCGCTTGCCGGTCACGGCGTGGCCATGGCGCGGGCTGAGCGCGCCGAGCGTCACGCCCTGATAGAGCTTGACGTGATCGCCGATGATCGTTGTCTCACCGACGACGATGCCGGTGCCGTGGTCGATGAAGAAATACTCGCCGATCTGCGCACCGGGGTTGATGTCGATACCTGTCGCGCCGTGGGCGTACTCGCTCATGATGCGCGGGATGAGCGGGACCTTGCTCTCATAGAGCTCGTGCGCCACGCGGTAGACGAAGATCGCGTACAGGCCGGGGTAGGAGAAGATGACTTCCTCCTTGCTGCCGGCGGCGGGATCGCCGTCGAAGTTTGCGGCCACGTCCTTCATGAGCATGGCCTGGATCTGCGGCAGACGGCACAGGAACCGGTCGCACACGGCGCTGGTGCGCTCACGCAGCTCGCGCTCGTCCTTGATCGTGTTGGAAAAGGCCAGATGCACCTGCTCGCACAGGTCGGTGTAGATCTCGCCGAGCAGGAACTCCGCAAACGTCTCGGCCGAGACGTGCGACACCGTGCCGCCCGCGAAATACGCCGGGAAGAACACCTTCTGCAGGTTCTCAATGATCTTGATGATGACTTTGCGGTCGGGCATGCGCAGCTGCTCGCTGTACATGGGTACCTCGGCCGTCTCGTAGCCGTTGGCGATCTGTGCCGCGACGGCGTGCAGCAGACTTTTTTGCGTCATAATGGGGACACTCCTTCTTCTTTCACATAGCGCCACAGGCAAAAAACGCAGGAAGCGTGCGGCTTCCTGCGTTGCAAAACCATGTGGATGCGTAGCGGACGCACCGGGGCGCGGCCGTGGGTTTACCGGCAGAAAGCGACACTTCTTTGCGCACGACAACAACAGGTCGTCGGACATGCCGCGACCCGGATGCTGCTGCAGCTGCGAAGACGCATTGCTCAGGCTCCTTCCGGTTCATTTCCCCCGCTTAAGGGGAATTCCTCTTCTTGTATAACACGATATGCCGCGCTTGTCAAGTGCGTGACGGCTCAGTGCTTTTTCTTCGGCAGCTTCGTGATGCGGCCGTCGCCGTGGTCGATGTACGTGTTTTCGAGCACGTCGATCGTGCTGCGGCGCCAGTCGGCGATGTATTCCTCGCGCAGCGCCTTACGCTCGGCCTGCTCGTCGGGCGTGAGGTCGCGCTCGCGCGCGATGCGCGTCAGCTCGCTGATGCGGTCCATTTTTTCCTGTGTCAAGGCTCGTTCTCCTCTCAGTTTTTCAGGCTGTGCAGCGGGGCGGGGATGCGCCCGCCGCGGGCGATGAACTCGGCCGCGCTGCAGCGGTTGACCGGCATGACCGGCGCGCTGCCGAGCAGGCCGCCGAACGCCACCGTGTCGCCCACCTGCTTGCCGGGCGCGGGGATGATGCGCACGGCGGTGGTCTTGTTATTGATCATGCCGATGGCGGCCTCGTCCGCGATGATGGCGGAGATTGTCTCGGCCGGCGTGTCGCCGGGCACGGCGATCATGTCCAGCCCGACGGAGCACACGCACGTCATGGCCTCGAGCTTTTCAATCGTCAGGCGGCCGGCCTCGGCCGCGGCGATCATGCCGGCGTCCTCCGACACGGGAATGAACGCGCCCGAGAGCCCGCCGACGTGGGACGAGGCCATGACGCCGCCTTTTTTCACCGCGTCGTTGAGCAGCGCAAGCGCCGCCGTGGTGCCGGACCCGCCGACGGACTCCAGCCCCATCTCCTCAAGCACGGCGGCCACGCTGTCGCCGACGGCGGGCGTCGGCGCGAGCGACAGGTCCACGATGCCGAACGGCACGCCCAGCCGCGCGGACGCTTCCTGCGCCACGAGCTGGCCCATGCGCGTGATGCGAAAGGCCGTCTTTTTCACCGTCTCGGCCACGACGTCGAACGGCTGGCCGTGCACGCTCTGCAGCGCGTGCTGCACCACGCCCGGCCCGGACACGCCGACGTGCACCTCGCACTCCGGCTCGCCCACACCGTGGAACGCGCCGGCCATGAAGGGGTTGTCCTCGACGGCGTTGGCAAAGACCACGAGCTTTGCGCAGGCCATGCCGCCCTGATCGGCCGTCAACGCGGCGGCGCGCTTGACGGTGCGGCCCATCTCGGCCACGGCGTCCATGTTGATGCCCGCGCGCGTGGAGCCGACGTTCACGCTGGAGCACACCAGCTCCGTCTCGGCCAGCGCCTCCGGGATCGAGGCGATGAGCACACGGTCGGCTTCCGTCATGCCCTTGTGCACGAGCGCGGAGAAGCCGCCGAGGAAGTTGACGCCGATCTCGTGCGCGGCGCGGTCGAGCGCCCGGGCATACGGCACAAAGGACTGCGCGCCCGTGCCCGCCGCGACGAGCGAGATCGGCGTGACGGATACGCGCTTATTGACGATCGGGATGCCGAACTCGGCCTCGATGTCCTCGCCCGTGCGCACAAGATTGCCTGCAAGGCGGCAGATCTTGTCATATACCTTCGTGCAGCTGCGGTCGATGTCCGTGTCCGCGCAGTCGAGCAGGGAGATGCCCATCGTGATGGTGCGGATGTCGAGGTGCTGCTGGTCGATCATGGCGATCGTCTGCAAAATTTCACTGCGGTTGATCATGGCTGTGCCCCCTCAGATGCGGTGCATGGCGTTGAAGATGTCCTCCCGCTGGGCGCGGATCTGCAGGCCGCGCTGCGTGCCGGCCTCGTCGAGTGTGCGGGCGAGGTCTGCAAACGGCACGGTGCACTGCGACGCGTCCACGAGCATGATCATCGTGAAGTATTCCTGCAGCACCGTCTGGCTGATGTCCAGCACGTTCACGCCGTACTGCGCCAGCAGGGCGGTCACGTCAGCGATGATGCCGACGCGGTCTTTTCCGATCACGGTTACGATTGCACGCATACATTGTCCTCCTTATTGACCGATCGCGCCGAGCTCGTCAAGATCGCGCTCGAACGCGGGAATGAAATGTTCCAGAAAATACTGCACCTCCGGAAGCGGCGAGGCATCGAGCGCCGCGCGCGTCTGCGCCTCGGCGGAGAGAAACTCGTTGTTGCCGGCCTTGCGCTCCTCGATGCACTTGATGTAGGCCGAGAGCTTGTCGGCCGCCTTCACGAGCGGATAAATGTCGCCGTTCTTGTCCTCGGCGAGCACGCCGGCGTAGGTCGCGCGCAGCTCCGGCGGCAGCATGCCGAGCAGCTTCTGCACGGCCAGATCCTCCACCGCGTGGTAGGCCGACATGATCTCCGCGTTGTGGTACTTGATCGGCGTCGGCAGGTCGCCCGTGAGGATCTCCGACGCGTCGTGATACAGCGCCGCCGTCGCGAGGGCGTTGACATCGCACGGCTCGTGGAATATGTCGCGCCGGATGACGCCGAGCGCGTGCGCCAGCACGGCCACCATGTGGCTGTGCTCCTGAATGTTCTCGGGCAGGGCGTTGCGCATCAGGCCCCAGCGTGCGATATAGCGCATGCGCGAAATGAGCGCAAAGAAGTTGGAATCCATCATATGTCCTCTCAAAAACGAAAAATACGGATATGGACACATTTTATCATGCCGTTCGGGGAATGTAAACACGAAAAACTGTTGCAATATCAGGTTTTCCATGCTAAAATACAATTTCGTGCAAACAAAAATGATTTTGAAATATGTATTTGCGTTGAGGAAGTGTGCAAAATGGAGAAATTGAGAAACGTCGCCATCATCGCCCACGTTGACCACGGCAAGACCACCCTGGTCGACGAGATGCTCAAGCAGAGCGGCGTCTACCGCGAAAATCAGGAGGTCGTCGACCGCGTCATGGACTCCAACGATCTGGAGCGCGAGCGCGGCATCACGATCCTGGCCAAGAATACCGCCGTGCGCTACGGTGACACGAAGATCAACATCGTCGACACCCCGGGCCACGCCGACTTCGGCGGCGAGGTCGAGCGTGTCCTGAAGATGGTCAACGGTGTCATCCTGCTCGTCGACGCCGCCGAGGGCCCCATGCCGCAGACGCGCTTCGTGCTCAGCAAGGCGCTGGAGCTCGGCCACCGCGTCATTGTCGTCATCAACAAGATCGACCGCCCCGACCAGCGCATCCACGAGGTCATCGACGAGGTGCTGGAGCTGCTCATGGATCTCAACGCGACCGACGAACAGCTCGACTCGCCCATGCTCTTCTGCTCGGGCCGGCAGGGCACCGCGTCCTACTCCCCGGACGTGCCGGGCAAGGACCTGCGCCCGCTGTTCGAGACGATCCTGGAGTATATCCCCGCGCCGGAACAGAATGTCGACGCGCCGTTCCAGATGCTCGTGTCGTCCATCGACTACAATGAGTTCGTCGGCCGCATCGCCATCGGCCGCATCGAGCGCGGTGTCATCCGCCAGAACGAGGAGATCGCCGTGTGCAACTACCACCAGCCGGACGCCCCGGCCAAGAAGGCCAAGGCCGTGTCCATGTACGAGTTCGAGGGCCTGCAGCGCGTGCCCGTCACGGAGGCGGAGGCCGGCAGCATCATCGCCATGTCCGGCATCGGCGACATCACCATCGGCGATACGATCTGCGCGCCGACCTGCGTTGAGCCGATCGAGTTTGTGAAGATCTCCGCGCCCACGATGGAGATGACTTTCTCCGTCAACGACGGCCCGTTTGCCGGCCGCGAGGGCAAGTTCGTCACCAGCCGCCAGATCCGCGAGCGGCTCCACCGCGAGACGCTCAAGGACGTGTCTCTGCGCGTGACCGATCTCGAGGGCGCGACGGATTCGTTCAACGTCGCCGGCCGCGGCGAGATGTCGCTGTCCATCCTCATCGAGACCATGCGCCGCGAGGGGTATGAGTTCCAGGTCTCGCCCCCGCGCGTGCTCTACCAGACGATCGACGGCCAGAAGTGCGAGCCCATTGAGCGCCTCGTCGCCGATGTGCCGACCGATGCCGTTGGCGCCGTGATCGAAAAGCTCAGCACCCGCAAGGGTGAGCTGCAGCAGATGGAGCCCATCGGCAAGCGCACGCGGCTGGAGTTTCTGGTGCCGTCGCGCGGCCTGTTCGGCTACCGCAACGAGTTTCTGACCGATACGAAGGGCGAGGGCATCATGGCCTCCGTCTTTGACAGCTACGCCCCTTATAAGGGCGACCTCAGCCGCCGCAACACCGGCTCGCTCGTCTCGTTCGAGACCGGCGAGAGTATCACCTACGGCCTGTTCAACGCGCAGGAGCGCGGCCAGCTGTTCATCGGTGCGGGCGTGCCCGTGTATGCCGGCATGGTCGTCGGCGTGTCGCCGAAGCAGGAGGACATCACCGTCAACGTCTGCAAGAAAAAGCAGCTCACGAATACCCGCGCCGCCGGCTCTGACGATGCGCTGCGTCTTGTGCCGCCGCGCAAGCTGAGCCTGGAGCAGTGCCTGGAGTTCCTCGCGGACGACGAGCTGCTCGAGGTCACGCCCAAGAGCCTGCGCATCCGCAAGCGCATTCTCGACCATGAGCGCCGCATGAAGGCCGCCCACGGCAAGGGTGCGAAATAAAAACGGGTTTGTCCCGCCTCCGTCCGATGAGACGGTGGCGGGATTTTTCTGCACACTGTGTGCGGTTTTTGTTGACAGAGATACGGTCTGTCCAGTAAAATGGGCACAAAGTACAAAAACCAGAAACAGAGAGGAGAACCGCACATGAAAACCTCGCCCGTGCGCAGTGAAACCGTGAAAAAGATCCTCCGCCCTGCGCTGATCGTACTGGCCGTGCTCATCGTCCTGCTCAATTCGATCACCATCGTGCAGGCGGGTCACACCGGCGTCGTCGTCACACTCGGCAAGGTCAAGGAGGGCGTGCTGGCCGAAGGCATCCACTTCAAGGCGCCGTTCGTGCAGAAGGTCGTGAAGATCGACAACCGCATCCAGAAGCTCGAGGTGCAGACCGAGGCGTTTTCCAAGGACCTGCAGAGCGTGCAGACGGTGCTGGCCATCAATTACCGCGTCGACACGGCCAAGAGCTACAGTATTTATAAGAACATCGGCGCAAACTATGAGACCGTGCTCGTTGTGCCGGCCGTCAACGAGGTGCTCAAGGCGATCACCGCCGTCTACACCGCCGAGGAGAGCGTCACGAACCGTGTGCTCATCTCCGAGGGGCTGGTCGAGCAGCTCAATGCCAAGCTCAACGACGCTGGGCTGTACGTCACGGACGTGAACATCATCGATTTTGACTTCTCGGACGCGTTCATCAATGCCATCGAGGAAAAGCAGGTCGCGCAGCAGCAGCTGCTCAAGGCCGAGACCGAAAAACAGACCGCCATCACGAACGCGGAAGCGGAGGCCGAGGCCACCAAGATCCGCGCGGAGGCGGAAGCCGAGGCCAACCGCTCCGTCAGCGCCTCGCTCACCGACCAGATCATTCAGAACAAGACCGTTGAGAAGTGGGACGGCAAGCTGCCCACCGTCACCGGCGGCAGCGGTACGATCATCTCGCTGCCGGGCGCGAATTAAGAAAGATTTCTCTTTACAAGTACCGCGGGGTGTGGTATTGTAAAACAGTCCATGTGCCCGGATCCGGGGTTTGGCCGCTTTGCAGCGGTGCCTTTCCGCCCGGTTCTGCGCCAGCGGATACGAAAACAAAGAAAGGAAGTCATTCCCATGATTACCAAAGCTGAAAAGACCGCAGTCATCGAAGCCAACAAGACGCACGAGGGCGACACCGGTTCTCCGGAGGTCCAGATCGCCATTCTCACCGAGCGCATCCACCAGCTCACCGATCACCTGAAGGTGCACCCGAACGACAAGCACAGCCGTCTGGGTATGTACAAGATGGTCGGTAAGCGCCGCCGTCTGCTCGACTACCTCGCCAAGAAGGACATCGAGCGCTATCGTGCGATCATTGCAAAGCTGAACATCCGTAAGTAAGTTCGGCTTTTCCGAAGGGTATGAACGTTTGAACGCAGGGGGATAATTTCATATTGTCCCCCTGCTTTTTCGTTCGCCCCGGCAGCCCATTTTCGGGAGCGCCGCTGCCCAGTATTTGAATCTGCGCCCCATTGCGTATGGGACGCGGATGCAAGTGCTGGCTCTGGCGTTTCCGCCAACAAAAGAAAGGAGCACCAGAACCCATGATCATCACCACGCACAAGCAGTTCCCCAACTACAAGCGCTACGAGATCGAGTATGAAGGCCGTCCCCTCGTGATGGAGACCGGCAAACTCGCAGAGCTGTGCAACTCCGCCGTTCTCGTCAGCTACGGCGAGACGACCGTGCTCGTCACCTGCACGGCCTCCGCCCGCCCGAAAGACGGTGTGGATTACTTCCCGCTGTCCGTTGACTTCAACGAAAAGCTCTACGCCGTCGGCCGCATCCCCGGCAGCTTCATGCGCCGCGAGGGCAAGCCCAGCCTGCCCGCAGTGCTTGCCAGCCGCCTGATCGACCGCCCGATGCGCCCGCTCTTCCCGAGCGACCTGCGCAACGACGTCATCATCGCCTGCGAGGTCCTGTCCGTCGACCGCGACTGCAGCCCGGAGATCACCGCCATGATCGGCGCGAGCGCCGCGGTGAGCATCTCCGACGTGCCGTTCAACGGCCCCATCGCCGGCATCGTCCTCGGCTGGGACGGGGAGAAGTACCTCTTCAACCCCACGCAGGAGCAGCGCAAGACCAACCGCATGACCACCACCATCGCGGCCACGCACAAGAAGATCGTCATGATCGAGTCCGAGGCCGATCAGGTGCCGGACGATGTCATGTACGAGGGCATCGTGCAGGCGCATGAGCACCTGCAGCCCGTTCTCGATCTCATCGACAAGATGGTCAGCGAGATCGGCAAGCCGAAGTTCGAGTATGAGCACGCGTCCTTTGACGAGGACCTGTTCGAGCTCCTGTGCGCCAACGAGATGGAGGCCATGGAGTACTGCATGGACACCGACGACAAGAACGTGCGCGAGGCGCGCGTGAATGAATGGATCGCCGCCGTGCAGGCAAAATATGAAGAGGAGCACCCGGACATGATGCAGTACATGGACGAGATCCTCTACAAGATGCAGAAAAAGATCGTCAAGAAGTGGCTGCTCGCCGGTCACCGCGTTGACGGCCGCAAGATGAACGAGATCCGCCCGCTCGATGCCGAGGTCGGCGTGATTCCGCGCGTGCACGGCTCTGGCCTGTTCACCCGCGGCCAGACGCAGGTGCTGTCCATCGCCACGCTCGCGACGCTGTCCATGGCCCAGAAGCTCGACACCATCTGGGAAGAGGAAGAAAAGCGCTTCATGCACCACTACAATATGCCGCCGTACTCCACCGGCGACGCCCGCGCCGCCCGCAGCACCAACCGCCGCGAGTACGGTCACGGCGCCCTCGTCGAGAAGGCGCTGCAGTGCGTCATCCCGCCGGTCGAGGAGTTCCCGTACGCCATCCGCGTGGTGTCCGAGGTGCTCTCGTCCAACGGCTCCACGTCTCAGGGCTCCATCTGCGGCTCCACGCTCGCGCTTATGGACGCCGGCGTGCCCATCAAGGCGCCGGTTGCCGGCATCTCCTGCGGCCTGATCCAGGACGGCGACGACTTCACCACCTTTATCGATATTCAGGGCGTTGAGGACTTCCACGGCGAGATGGACTTCAAGGTCGCCGGCACGAAGCAGGGCATCACCGCCATCCAGATGGACCTCAAGAACGACGGCCTCAAGCACGAGATCGTCAAGGAAGCGTTCCGCATGACGCGCGAGGCCCGCTTCCAGATCCTCGATGAGATCATGCTCAAGGCGATCGCCGAGCCGCGCAAGGAGCTGGCCGATTCCGCCCCGAAGATGATCCAGATGAAGATCAACCCCGATAAGATCCGTGAGGTCATCGGCTCGGGCGGCAAGGTCATCCAGAAGATCTGCGCCGACACCGGCTGCAAGATCGACATCGAGGACGACGGCTCCATCTTCATCGCGTCCGAGGACATCGAGGCCTGCCGCGCCGCGCGCAAGACCATCGAGAACATCGTCTTCGAGCCGGAAGTCGGCGAGCTGTACTACGGCAAGGTCTCCAACATCCGCAGCGACTTCGGCGCCTGGGTCGAGCTGGCTCCGGGCAAGGACGGCCTCATCAAGATCAAGGACCTCGAGTTCAAGCGCACCGAAAAGGTCGAGGATGTGCTCAAGATCGGCGACATGACCTGGGTCAAGGTCATGAATGTCGACGATCGCGGCCGCATCGACCTGTCCCGCAAGGATGCGATGCGTGAAAAGGGCCTGATGTAATCTCAGCACAACTGTGAGGGCGGGGTGCGCAGACACCCCGCCCCTTTTTCCACGGGGGGACAGCACATCATGTACGAAAAACAGACGCTGCCGAACGGCGTGCGCATCGTCTATGAGCACATGCCGCACGTGCGCTCGGCGGCCATCGGCGTGTGGATCGGCGTCGGGTCACGGTATGAATCGCCGTGCGAGACCGGCAGCGCGCACTTCATCGAGCACATGCTCTTCAAGGGGACGGCACAGCACTCCGCCTCCGAACTGGCAGAGCGCATGGACGCCATCGGCGGCCAGGTGAATGCCTACACCACGCGCGAGGGCACCTGCTACTATGCGCGCGTGCTCGACGAGCACCTCGACCGCGCGGGCGACCTGCTCGCCGAGATGCTCTTCACATCGAACTTTGCCGAGGCGGACGTGGCCAACGAGCGCGGCGTCATCCGCGAGGAGATGGATATGTACGCCGACACGCCGGAGGATCTGGTCACGGAGCGGCTCATCGGCGCCGCCTTTCCCGGTGCGCTGGGGCGGCCGGTGCTCGGGCGCCCGGCCTCGATCGACCGGCTGACGGGGGCGCGCCTGCGCTCGTTCCAGATCGCGCACTATATCGCGCCGCGCATTGTCATCGCCGTGTCCGGCAGCTTCACGGACGAAAACATCGCGCGCCTTGCCGCGCACTTCTCGTTCCTGCCCGGCCGGCCGGACCTGACCATGCGCTCCGGCAGTTACACCCCGGCCTTCACGCTCAAGCGCAAGGCTATCGAGCAAAACCAGATCAGCATCGGCTTCCCCGGTCTGCCGACGGGGTCGGAGGCGCGTTTTACCATGGCGCTGCTCTCGTCCATTCTCGGCGGGAACATGTCCTCGCGCCTGTTTCAGACCGTGCGCGAGAAAAACGGCCTGTGCTACGCCATCTACACCTACACGGCGAGCTTTCTCGACTGCGGCATGTTCGGCATCTCTGCCGCCGTCGGCCGCGAAACGGAGCAGCGCGCCCTCGCGCTCATCCGCGACGAGCTTGAGCGCTTCCGCACCGACGGCGTTACGCAATCGGAGCTCGACCGCGCGCGCGAACAGGTGCATGCGAGCGTGCTCATGGCGGAGGAATCCACCGCCTCGCGCATGAACAAGCTCGGCTATTCTGAGCTGTACCTCGGCCGGGTGCTCCCGGCGGACGAAGTGCTCGCACGCTACGACGCCGTCACGCGTGAGGACATCCTCGGCCTCGCGCGCGAGACGCTGGACTTTGACCGCGTGTCGTTCTCGGCTGTCGGCCGCCTGCGGCCGCAGGAGGAATACGAGCAGCAGCTCAAGGGATAACAAAAAACGCCGCGGAAGCCTCCGCGGCGTTTTCTTTTTTCAGTCGTCCGGCTCGCCGGTCATGACCGTGTGCCGGATGCGGCGGATACCACACCCGCGCCGCTTGCGCAAGGGGGCAGATTCTGCTATCATGAAACAAAAGGGGGGGTGTGCGTATGCACATTGCAGAGATAAACGGCGGCACGGTCGTCTGGCTGCTGTGTGTCGGCGGTGCGGCGACGCTGTTTTTGAGCATCGGCATCTATGCCATGCGCCGCACGGAACCGATGTGGTTCTGGATCGGGGCAGCGGTCGATGCGCGGACGCTCACGGATGTGCGCGCGTATAACCACGCCAACGGCTGGATGTGGATCGCCTATTCCGTGCCGTTCTGGCTGAGTGCCGCGCTCGGTTGGAAGCTGGAAACGCTCGGCGGCATCCTGCTGGGGCTGGCTTGTACGGTCGGGCTGGCGCTGGTGTTCTGGTGTTACCGGCGGATCCTGAAGCGGTACAGCAAACGGTCATAAAGACGAAAGGACAGGGGCTTGTAAAACGGAGGGGAGAACAATGCGCTTATTCTTGGAGATCCTGCTGGTGGACGTCCTGCTCGTGGGGTTCTATCTGGTGATGCGCAGCACGTTCGATGAATGCCTGACGGACGATGTTGCGTTCCGGTACGGGAAGGCCAAAGCCCAGCGGCGCAAGAAAAGGGAGCCTTCGTTCTGGCGGCGTTTTTTCTTTCTGGATATTCGGCATATGGTGGTACCGTGGCACTATGTGCTGTTTTGGGTCAACTTTGCGGCGGCGGTCTTGTTGCTGGCGGTGCTGGACATTCGGATGGTGATGCAGACAGCAGCGGCGGAATATCTGAGCCTTGCTGTGCTGGCGGTCTATCTGCTGTCGCTGATCCCGGCCACGCTTGTGCGCTGGCGGCTGTACCGGGGCAACCGTATCCGAAATCGCAAGGAATGGCGCAGACGCTATGAAAAGTGAATCGCATGAAAAAACTCCGGCGGCTCTGTTTTTGCGCCGCCGGAGCGTTTTTATACGGTTTTCGTTCAGGCGTTTTGGATCAGCAGCTCTGCGATCTGCACGCAGTTGGTGGCCGCGCCCTTGCGCACCTGGTCGCCGCAGCACCAGAGGCACAGGCCGTTGGGATCGGTCAGGTCGGGGCGGATGCGGCCGACGAACACGAGGTCCTGATCCGACGTGTCGAGCGGCATGGGATACTGCAGCGCGTCGAGATCGTCCACGAGGCGGCAGCCGGGGGCGGCGGCGATGGCCGCGCGCGCCTCGTCGACGGAGATGTGGTGCACGAAGTGCACGGCGGCGGAGATGGAGTGGCTGCGCACGACGGGCACGCGCACGCAGGTGCACGAGACGTTCATGTCCGGCAGATGCAGGATCTTGCGGCCCTCGTTCTGGAGCTTCATCTCCTCGGAGGTGTAGCCGTCGCACTGCTCGCCGCCGATCTGCGGGATGACATTGTAGGCGATCTGGTGCGCGAACACCTTCGGCGCGTAGGCCTTGCCGGCGCGCAGGGCGTCGACCTCATTTTGCAGCTCGATCGGGCCGCCTGCGCCCGCGCCGGACACGGCCTGATACGTCGACACGACCATGTCGCGGATGGGCGAGAGCTTGCGCAGCGCGTTGATGGCGGTCAGCGTGATGATGGTCGAGCAGTTGGGATTCGAGATGATGCCGTGGTGCAGCTTCACGTCCCCGGCGTTGATCTCCGGCACAACGAGCGGCACGTTCGGGTCCAGGCGGAAGGCCGAGGAGTTATCCACGAACACGGCGCCGGAGCGCACGATCGCGGGGGCGAAGCGCTCGGCAATGTCGTTTTCCGCCGCGCCGAGGACGATGTCCATGCCGGCGAAGGCGGCGTCCGTCGCCTCCTCGACGACGATGTCCTGCCCCTGCCACGACACGACCTTGCCGGCCGAGCGGGCGCTCGCGAGCAGATGCAGCTCCTGAACGGGGAACTTGCGCTCGGCGAGGATCTTCATCATTTCCTGTCCGACGGCGCCGCTGGCGCCGAGAATGGCAACACGATACTGCTTCATATCCGAAAACTTCCTTTCTTATTTCACAAAGCTGTTGTACAGGACCTGGATGGCGGGTGCGAAATCCTTCGTGTCCACGCCGACGATGATGTTGAGCTCATCCGGCCCCTGCGAGATCATGCGGATGTTGATGCCGTGCTCGCCGAGGGCGGCGAAGATGCGGCCCGACGTGCCGGGGCGGAACACCATCTTCCGGCCGACGGCCGCGACGATGGAGATGTTCTCCGTCACGTGCAGATTGTCCGGGCGCAGCTGCTTTTCCAGCTCGCCGAGGATGGAGTACAGACAGGGGGCGACCTTTTCGCTCGGGACGACGAGCGACAGGCAGTCGATGCCGCTGGGGGCGTACTCAATGCTCACGCCGTGGCGCTCAAACACCTCGAACACCTGCCGGAACATGCCCACGCTCGAGGACATGCCGGTTTTGGCGATGGTGATGATGGAGTAGTTTTTCTTGCCCGCGATGCCGGTGATGAGCCGCCCGTCGTCCACATCGTCGAACGACTCCATGATGAGCGTGCCGGGGTGATCGGGGGCGTTGGTGTTGCGGATGTTGAGCGGGATGTTCTTCTCGCGCACGGGGAAGACCGTGCCCTCGTGCAGCACCTGCGCGCCGACGAAGCTCAGCTCGCGCAGCTCGTTATACGTGATGCGCTCGATCGGCAGGGGATCGGGCACGATGCGGGGGTCGGCCATGAGGATGCCGGACACGTCCGTCCAGTTTTCGTACACGTCGGCATTCAGCGCCGCGGCCGCGAGCGCGCCGGTGATGTCGCTGCCGCCGCGGGAGAAGGTGCGGATCTTGCCGTCGGGCGTCACGCCGTAAAAGCCGGGGATGACGACGCTGCGCCCGTCGGCCAGGCGCTGCAGCGCGGCATAGGACGCCTCCTTGTCGATCGACCCGTCGAATTGGAAGCGCACCCACAGCTCCGCGTCCAGAAACGAGTAGCCGAGGTAGTCCGCCATGAGCAGGGCGGAGAAATATTCGCCGCGCGACACGAGCTCCTCCTCCGAGATGCCGGCGCGCATCTGCTGGCGCAGCACGGCGAGCTCGGCCTCAATGTCGACGTGCAGGCCGCATTCGTCGCGGATGGCGATGTAGCGCTCGGCGATCATCTGGAAGATGGCGTCGCAGCTCACGCCGTACTGCAGGTGCGCGTAGCACAGGTACAGGAGGTCTGTGAGCTTGTGGTCGTCCGCGCTGCGCTTACCGGCAGCGGACACGACGATCACCTTCCGTGCGGGGTCGGCGCGCACGATGTCGCGCACTTTTTCAAACTGTTTGGCGTCCGCCATCGACGAGCCGCCGAATTTTGCAACCTTCAGCATGGGGTCCTCCTTATTGCAGCGCGGCAAAGAAGCTCTCACCGTCGTGCTCCAGCGCCTGCGCCATGAGCGCGTGCATCCGGCTCACGGGCACGGGCTGCGTGATGACGGCACCGTCCCAGTCGCCCTCGGCGAGGGTGTCCAGCTCCGGCAGCGCGGCCTGCGTGCGCACGTAGTAGCGGTGCTGCACGCCGGAATTGTCCGGCACGGCCGGGACGAACGAATCGGTATAAAACGCGTGTACGCCGCGCTCGATGTCCACGAGATCCTGCACGACATTGTAGGCCGTCGGGTAACGGCCCGCGCCCTGACCGAAGAAGCTCTGCACGCCCATGCGGTCCCCGTCCATGCTGATGAGGTTGAAGTTCGCGGGCACGGCCGCCTCGAGCGCGTCGCGGCCCAGCAGCGTCGGCTCGACGTAGGCGCGGATGCTGCCTTCGGCCTGCTCGGCCGTTGCGATCAGCTTGCACGTGTAGCCGTGCGCCTGAAAGCGGGCGATGTCCGCCTTGCGCACGTTGCGGATGCCGAACACCGGCACGTCTGCCTCGCGCAGCGACACGCCAAAGGCCACGTTGGCCGACAAGATCAGCTTGCGCTGGATGTCCAGCCCGTCGATGTCAGCCGAGGGGTCGGCCTCGGCGTAGCCGAGCGCCTGCGCCTGCGCGAGCACGTCGGCAAAGTCCACGTCGCTGCTGTGCATCGCGTCCATGATGTAGTTGGTCGTGCCGTTGAGGATGCCCCAGACGCGGGAGATGTGGTTGGCGCGCGCGGCCTTTTCGAGGTTGGTCAGCCACGGGATGCCGCCGCCGACCGCCGCCGTGCACCGCAGTGCCGCGCCGTGCTCTTTGGCGAGCGCGTTGAGCTCGTCATAGTACCGGCACATGAGGTATTTGTTTGAGGACACCACGTTCTTCCCGGCGCGCAGCGCGGCCGCCACGTATTCATACGCCGGGTGCAGGCCGCCCATGACTTCCACGACGGTGTCCACCGACGGGTCATTGAGAATGTCCTGCATCTCGTAGGTGGTTCGGGCTGTCAGCTCGCCGAGGTCGCGCCGGCACAGCACCCATGTTGCGCGGATATCGTCCCGGCCGGCGAGCATATCGTAAACGCCCCTGCCGACAACGCCAAAGCCCAGAAGTCCGATGTTCATGATGTTCCCTCACTTTGTTTTGATGAAAATTGCCCGCGATGAGCGGACAGATGTTTTTCGAGCGAGAACAATATACCACGTGCGGCCACGGATTGCAAGGGGGCGCGGGCACTTTTCCCCGAAACCGGCAAAAAACCGGCAGAAGCGAACTTCTGCCGGTTGCCTTTGTGCAGTTTTACGGCGCGGCGTCCGGCTGCGTCAGCCAGAGCAGCGCGCCGAGAAGAAAAAACAGCGCCGCCGTGGTGCCGCGGCCGCCGTAAAGGCACGGCAGCATCACACCGGCCGCGGGCAGCACGACGCTGACGACCAGAATTGCCAGACACAGGCCGAACAGCGCCCAGACGAGCGGGTACACCCAGGGCGCGCCGCGCCGCGGCCGCAGGCGCGTGACCATGCGCAGCGCCTGCAGCAGCGTCCACGCCAGCGCGCACAGCAGCAGAGGCTCGGTTATGAGCATGGCCGCCAGCGGCACCATGTCTCCGCGCTGGTACTGCCGGAGGCAGACTGCGTGCAGGTATGCCCACAGCCCGGTCAGCACGAGCGTGACGGCCCCCGTGATGCACAGCCTGCACAGTGCCGCCCGGCGGACGGCGGCGGGCGGCGTCTCGTCCAGCAGCTCCGTGAGCTCGACACCGAGCGCGTCCGCGAGCCGCTGCAGCGTCTCGACGTCCGGGCGGGAGCGGCCGGTCTCGTAATTCGATATGGTCTGCCGCGTCGTGTGCACGGTCTGCGCCAGATCGTCCTGCGTCAGATGCCGGCGCGTGCGGGCGCGGCGGATATTGGACCCAATGTCGCGCATGGTGTTCACCTCGCCCAAAGCATACCATGTGCGGCGGCGATTTGTCACGCAAAGGTTCTTTGCGCGCGTGAAAAAACCGGCGGGCTCGTGTCCCGCCGGTCGTGTTTTTACGGTTTTTACTGTCCGCGGTTTTGCAGCGCGGTCAGGTAGGGGTTGAAGCGGCGCTCGGTCTCGAGCGTGGAGCAGTCCATATGGCCGGGGTAGACCTCGTAATCGCCGGGCAGGGCCGCGATCTTCGCCAGCGACTGCAGCTCGACCTCCATGCTGCCGCCGGCAAAGTCCGTGCGGCCGCAAGAACCGGCGAAGAGCGTGTCGCCGGTGAAGAGCGCGTCACCGCAGATGAGCGTCACGCCGCCGGGCGTGTGGCCGGGTGTCTCCATGACGCGGAAGGTCAGATTGCCGACCCTGACCTCGTCGCCCTCCTTATAAAAGATGGTGCCCTCGGGCGGGGTGAACGTGTAGCTGTCGAACGCGACGGCTGTGCCCGCGTCGAGCGCGTTCATGTACACGGGCGCGCCGGTCTCCTCGTGCACGGCGTAGACGGCGCCGGTGTGGTCATAGTGGCCGTGCGTGAGCAGGATGGCGCGGCAGGTGAGGTGGTTGTCCTCGAGGTAGTAGAGAATGGTGTTGGACTCGTCGCCGGGGTCGATGACGGCGCACTCGAGCGTGGTCTCGTCCGTGACGATGTAGCAGTTGGTCATGAGGTGCCCGACGGGCAGACATTTGATGAGCATGGGGTGGCCTCCTTTATAATTGATCGGTATCGAGCAGGATGGTAACAGGGCCGTCGTTGACGGACGCGACCTGCATGTCCGCGCCGAACACGCCCGTGCGCACGGTAAAGCCGCGGGCCTGACAGCCCGCGATCACGCGCTCATAGAGCGGCACGGCGGTCTCCGGCCGGGCGGCGGCCGTGAAGCCGGGGCGGCGGGAGCGGCAGTCGGCAAAGAGGGTGAACTGGCTCACGATGAGCAGCTCGGCCCCGGCGTCAGTGGGGTTGACGTTCATTTTGCCATTGGTGTCCTCAAACACGCGCAGGCCGCAGATGCGGTCGACGATGCGGTCGGCCTCCGCCGCGGTATCAGACACGTGCACGCCCAGCAGGACGAGAAAGCCCCGGCTGATGCGGCTGTATTCGGCGCCGTCGATGGTGACGGATGCCTCGGTGACGCGGGTGACGACGGCTCTCATATTTTGCCCTCCTGTTTGGTTTTCTTGGCGTTTTTGACATGCTCGGCCTGCAGCTCCGCGGTGTTTGCGGTGGCCTTCGCGGTGTCGGACGTGCCGCTGCGCGAGATGCGGATGACGCCGCGGACGGCGCTCAGGCGGCTGATGATCGTGCGCAGCTCGGCCAGATCGTGCACCTCGACGGTGATCGTGATGGTCGAGCGGCCACTGTCCACGTCGCGCGCGGTGAGCGTGCGCACCTTGGCGTTGAGCGTGTTGAGCGCCGTGGCCACGTCCATGACGAGACCCGAGCGCTGTGCGCTGAGCAGCATGAGCGTCGTGCTGTAGGAATCGGTGGTGTGCTCGGCCCAGCTCACGCGGATCCAGCGGCCGGCGGTCTCCGGATTGTCGCGGCTGGCGAGGTAGTTTTCGCAGTCCGTGCGGTGGATGGACACGCCAGCGCCGCGCGTGATGAAGCCGATGATGCTGTCGCCGGGCACCGGCGTGCAGCAGCGGGAGAATTTGATGAGGCAGTTGTCCAGCCCCTCGACGAGGATGCCGTGCACGGCGTGGCGCGCTCGCTTGTTGCGGCGCTCGGCCGCCTCGTTGATGCGGTCGATGGCATTTTTCTGGTTGGCCTTCTGGTTGCGCAGGATCTCATCGCGGATGCGGTTGACGGTACGCGTGGCGGTCACGCCGCCATAGCCGATGGCGGCGTACAGATCGTCGAGCGAGGTGAAGGCCAGCCGCTTGAGGATCAGCGGAAGGATCTCGTCGCCCATGATATCGGCCGGGGCGATGCCGTTGGCGCGCAGCTCGCGCTCAAACTGCTCCTTGCCGTGGACGATGTTCTCCTCGCGGCGCTCTTTTTTGAACCACTGCTTGATCTTCGTGCGCGCGGCGCCGCTCTTGGCGAGATTGAGCCAGTCGCGGCTGGGGCCGGGCGCATTTTTCGACGTGCGGATGTCCACAATGTCGCCGTTTTGCAGCACGTAGTCGAAGTTCACGATGCGGCCGTTGACCGTCGCGCCGACCATGCTGTTGCCGATCGCGGAGTGGATGCTGTAGGCAAAGTCGATCGGCGTCGCGCCGGCGGGCAGGTTGATCACATCGCCCTTCGGCGAGAACACGAACACCTCGTCGGCAAACATGTCCACCTTCAGGTTGTGGAAAAAGTCCTGCGCGTCGGACTCCTGCTGCGTTTCGAGCAGGCGGCGGATCCAGGCGAACTTCTCCTCGTCGCCGGGCTTGGTGCCCTCACCGCTGCCGGTCTTGTATTTCCAGTGCGCCGCAACGCCGTACTCCGCTGTCATGTGCATCTCCCACGTGCGGATCTGCACCTCGAACGGGATGCCCTCCGAGCCGATGACCGTCGTGTGCACGCTCTGGTACATGTTCGGCTTCGGCGTGCTGATGTAGTCCTTGAAGCGGCCGGGCAGCGGCTTATACATGTCGTGGATGATGCCGAGCACGTTGTAGCAGTCGGGGATCGTGTCCACGATGACGCGGAATGCGCAGAGGTCAAAAATGCCGTTGATGTCGAGCTTCTGCGCGTACATCTTGCGGTAGATGCTGTAGATGTGCTTGATGCGGCTCGAGATGGTGGCGTGTACGCCGTCGGCTTCGAGCCGTTCACGAATCTGCGTGCGCATCTCGCCCATGAACTTTTCCAGCGTCGGCATGCGTTCATCGAGTGCATCCGTGATGGCCTTGTAGCCAGCGGGGTCGAGATACAGCAGCGAGAGGTCCTCGAGCTCCCACTTGATCTTCTGCATGCCAAGGCGGTGCGCGATGGGGGCGTAGATCTCCATCGTCTCGAGAGATTTGATGCGCTGCTTTTCCTCGCTCTGGTAGGCCATCGTGCGCATGTTGTGCAGGCGGTCGGCCATTTTGATGAGGATGACGCGGATGTCCTTGGCCATGGCCATGAGCATCTTGCGCATATTCTCCATCTGCTGCTCTTCCACGCTCGTGTACTGCACGCGCGTGAGCTTCGTGACGCCCTCGACGATGTCAGCCACCGAGGTGCCGAAGCTGCGCGCGATGTCCTCGTGCGTGAGCGAGGTGTCCTCGATCGTGTCGTGCAGGAGGGCGGCGATGATCGAGTCCTCGTCGAGCCCCATCTCCGCCGTGATGATGGCGGCGGCGATGCAGTGCGACACGTAGGGTGAGCCGTCGCGGCGCTTCTGGCCGGAGTGGGCCCGGTCGGCACACTCGAAGGCCGCGCGCACGCGGCCGAGGTCAGCCGGGATGCCGGCGGCGGTGATCTTCTGTTCCAGCTCCTGATAGTGGGCCTCGAGGTCGTAGGGCTTCGGGGCCACGTTTTCGGCGCGGGTCGCTTCAGACATAGGGACAGCTCCTTTCCGGAACGGAATGGGGATTTCTTGAAAGTGGTTCATAGCAGGCTCTGGCGGCGCTCCCGCAGGGTCTGCAGCAGCTTTGACGCGCCGAGGTCCACCTTGCCGCTCGTCGGCAGGGGGCGCAGGCGCAGCGTCTCGTCGTCAAAGTCCACGGCGGCGAGGCCCATCTCAGCCATGACGCGCAGGCACACGCAGAACTTCTCCGGCCGCATGGGTGCGCGCGCGGGCAGCTCCCCGAGCGGGAAGGACACCGGCGCGCTCAGCCACCGCCACGCCACGGCGAAGTCCGCGCGCAGGGGGTAGAGGTCCACCGTGTCCCACGCGGGGATGCACTGATTTTTCAGCAGCGCGCGGCACAGGGGCAGCGGGTCGCTCGGGCGCACGTCCGTCACGAGCAGCTGCACGCTGCGGCGGCCGCGGAATTCATTGATCTGCGGCGTGAAGGCCACGTCCACCCACTGGCCGATGCGCACGCCCAGCTCTGCCGGGGTGCACGAGAAGAAGATGCCGGCATAATTATACCCGCCCTTGGCAAAATGCAGCCGCAGGTGGCGGCCGCCGCCGATGGGCACGGCGTTGACGAGCCGCGCGCCCGTGATGCACAGCAGGGGCTTGGGATTGCCGTTGCCGCACGGTTCGAGCGCGTCGAGCGACTCGATGCACGGCATGGTCAGCAGATGCGGATCGTTCACGCGCAGGTCGCACGTGAGCTCCGGCAGGTCATCGGCCGGGTTCTGGCGGTAATACTCGCCGAGCGCGCGGCGGAAGCGGTCGATATTCTCGCGCCGGATCGTCAGCCCGGCCGCCAGCGCGTGGCCGCCAAAGCCCTCGAGATACTCCGAGCAGGCGCTCAGGGCGTTGTACAGGTTGAAGCCGCCGAAGCTGCGGCACGAGCCCTTGCCGCGATCGCCGTCGCAGCAGATCATGATCGTCGGCAGGTGGAACTCTTCGCTCAGGCGCGAGGCGGCGATGCCGATCACGCCCTGGTGCCACGAGTCGCTTGCGAGCACGAGCGGCATCCGCGGCGGGTAGCGGCACGCGATGGCCGAGGCCTCCTCCCAGATCTGCTGCTCGAGCGCCTGCCGCTCGCGGTTGAGCTGGCAGAGCCCGGCGGCGTAGCGGTCGGCCTCGCCGCCGTCCTGGGTCAGCAGCAGCAGCGCCGCGACGGCCGTCTTGCCCAGACGGCCGGCCGCGTTGATGCGCGGCGCGAGCGTGAAGCCGATGGTCGTGGCCGTGACGGGGCGGCCCTCCGCGCCGCACTCATGCAGCAGCGCGCGGATGCCCGGCCGGGGGCGGGTGTTGATCTGCGCCAGTCCCTGCGCCACAAGGTAGCGGTTCTCGCCCGTGAGGGGCATGACGTCCGCCACCGTGCCGATGGCGACCAGGTCACCGTAATCGCGCAGGACCCGGTCACTGTTGCCCTCGAGCGCGCACAGGAGCTTATAGGCCACACCTACACCCGCAAGCCCGCTGTTCGGGTAGCGCGAGCCGGGGCGCTTCGGATCCACAACGGCCACGGCGTTTGGGATCGCCTGCCCGCTGCACTCGTGGTGGTCGGTGATGACCATGTCGACGCCGCGCTGCAGGGCGTAGTTCGTCTCGTCGATGGCGGTGATGCCGCAGTCAACGGTGATGATGAGCGTGATGTCGTCGGCGCGCTGGAGGCTCGTGATCGCGTCCATGTTCAGGCCGTAGCCCTCCTCGATGCGGTCGGGGATGTACGGATGCACGGGCACGCCGCGGCGGCGCAGATAGTCCGTGAGCACGCACGTGGACGTGATGCCGTCCACGTCATAGTCGCCGAACACGGCCACGTTTTCCCGGCGCTCGATAGCGGCGCGGATGCGCGCGACGGCCTTGTCCATGTCCTGCAGGAGCATGGGGTCGAACACGCTCTGGTCGCCGCCGCTGAGAAAGGCGCGCGCCTGCCCTGGGTCGGCATACCCGCGCAGGGCCAGCAGCACCGCCAGCAGCGGCGAGTAGCCCGCGCGCAGCAATGCCTCCGGCGGCTGCGGCGCCGTGTATGGAATTTGCCAGTTGCGGTATTTCATAAGTGCAATGTGCCTCGAATCCCAAAACGATACCTATAGAAATAATTTATTATTCTATCAAATTTTTTGGCGGGATGCAAGAGGGGCGTGTCGGGTATCGGCGGCGCCGCGTGGATTTGCCGAACAGATCGGATGATGTGCGCGCGCGGAGCGGCTGCGCGGGCGCGGCGGGCGCTGGATTTCCTGCGCTTGACAGGTGTTGGCTGCGGTGGTACGATGTGACGGAGCGTGCCGGCGTGGCGAAACAGGCAGACGCAAGGGACTTAAAATCCCTCGGTGGCAGCACCGTGCGGGTTCGAGCCCCGCCGCCGGCACCAAAAAAGCGGCAGTTCCTGATGAGAACTGTCGCTTTTGCTTTTTCCGTTTCTCCGTCGGCGGGCGCCCGTTCATTCCTCGGCGCGGCGCAGCGTCACGCGCTCGGCCACGACGGCGATGTAGCCCAGCACGATCGTGAGATAATACGATGCCAGACGCCAGATGAGCATGGCGGTCGTCAGATAGTCGCCGAACAGCGGCGAGAAGGCGAGGTAGAACGTGCCCTCGCTCGCGCCGGACGCGCCCGGCATGGGAAAGCAGCTCGCCCCGATGTACAGCAGCACCTGCGTGCCCGTGACCTGCCAGAACGGCACGCCGTGCAGACCGAAGCCGCGGTACGTGCAGTAAGCGACCGACATGTACGCCGTGCACTGCCCCAGCGCAAGCGCGAGCGCGCCGGCGAGCTTGCCGCGGTGCCGGATGCCGGCGGCGAACGCGTCGTGATACTCCGCCACGAAGCCGCACCATTTCCCGGCGGCCGCCTCGGGGTCCGCGCCCCGGCGGACGAACGGGCGGCGCCGGTACAGCCAGCGGATGCACGCCGTGCCGAATGCGGACATCGGCTTCGGGAAAATGGCCGAGAGCAGCACGAGCGTCAGCAGCCCCGCGTGCACGAGCAGCCCCAGCGCCAGCACGGGGATCCACGCCGCGCTCTGCGCTGCGAGCTTGCCGCCGCACAGGCACATGCCCACGATGCCGAGCGTCACGAGCGCCACATTCCACAGGCAGTACGTCGTGCAGATGACGGACGTGGCCGTGCCGGTCGGGATGCCGCGGCGGTGCATGTGCAGTACCTGAAACGGCTGGCCGCCTGCGGCTGCGGGCGTCACGGCCGAGTAGAAGAAGCCGATCATCGACGTGTCGATGCTGTCACCGAGCGGCTGCGCGCAGCCGAACGCGCGCGTGATGAGCTGATACTTGAGCGCGTCGCACAGGTAGTACAGCAGCATGCACCCCACGATCGCGACCGTCCAGCCCGGCAGCAGCGCTGCGAGCGAGGCGCGCACGTCGCCCGCGTCGAGCGTTGCGGCGGCGAACACCGCCAGCGCCGCCGCGCCGAGCGTCAACAGGCCGATCGAGAGCCATTGTTTTTTCTTGTCATGTTTCATGGGCAGACCTCGCTGCAGGAGAAGTTTCTTTTCAGACCTTATATTATAACGGATATGCAGGAAAAGTGCAACCGAAAACCGGGCGTCCCAGTCGGGACGCCCGGTTTGGCATCAAAAGACGAGCTGCACGAGCAGCATGTAGCACACGGTGCCGGCGGCGATGCTCAGCAGCGTGCTGCGCCGCCACCAGTGCAGCCCCGCCGTCACGCCGACGGCGATGACCTGCGGCACCCACGCCCCGGCGGAGCTGAACTGCATCCCGCGCAGACAGTAGACCAGCAGCGAGACCATGACGGCCATGGGCAGAATTTTGCCGAGGTACTCCACGACCTTCGGCACGGCGCGGCGGCCGAACAGCAGCCACGGCAGCCAGCGCTCCAAAAACGTGCACGCGGCGCAGACCGCGATGATGGCGATGCTTTGTCCGACGGAGAGGGTCATACGGCGGCACCTCCTTCGGCATACTTCGGCTCGAGCACCGGACGCAGCAGCGTGAGCGCCGCGACCGTCACGAGCAGGGACGGCAGCAGGAACCTGTCCGGCCCGAGCAGCAGCAGCGCGCCGATGCTCGACACCGCGGCGACCACGGCGGGGATGCGCGTGCGCGCACCGCGCAGCTGATCGACCACGATGACTGTGAACAGCGCCGTGAGCGCAAAGTCGATGCCCGTGGTGTCGAACGGGATGAGCGAGCCGACGAGCCCGCCGAGCATGGACAGCGTTACCCAGTAAAACGTCACGAACGCGGCCGTGAGCACGTAGGCCCACTTCTCATTGACGTCGGGGCCAAAATCATGCGAGCAGTGCAGCGAATAGTTCTCGTCGCACAGCGAGTAGATCAGAAACCAGCGCCACGGGCCGAAGGAGCGGAACTTGTCGATGAACGACAGGCCGTAGAAGATGTGGCGGCTGTTGAGCAGCAGCGCCAGCACGGCCACCGTGGCAAGCGACATACCGCCGGTAAAGAACGTGACCATCAGAAACTGCAGCGAACCCGCCAGCACGAACAGACTGCACGCGCCCGACCACAGGAAATTGTAGCCCGCCTGCTGCATGAGCAGCCCGTAGGCGATGCCGACGGGGAAGAAGCCGATCAGGATCGGGATCGAGTGATGGAAGGCGTAGGCGGCCGTCTTGCGCATGGCGCAGCGCTCCTTTCGGACGAAAAATGGCGGTGGAGCCCAGTATAGCAGAGCGCTTTCGCTTTTTCAACAAGGGTTATAAAAATGTCAGCGCCCGCCCGTTGGGGCAGACGCTGACGGAGCTTTTCATGATGCGGGGGTCAGCTCAGGCCGGGGATCTTCAGGCCGAAGAAGTCGATGAGCTGGCAGAAGAGGATGAACGCGAGCAGGACCGGCACGATGAACTTGAAGCAGACCTTGAAGTAACCGGCGGCGCGGTACTTCACACCGCTCTGCTCGCACTCGAGCTGCACGACCTCGGGCTTGAGCACCCAGCCGATGAGGATCGTCATCACGAGCGCGCCGAGCGGCATGAGGATGCCCTCGGCGATCATGTCGTACAGGTCGAGCCAGCAGTCGTTCCACCCGTGCACGCTCAGACCGAACAGGGTGGCCGGCGTCTCGACGGCGGCGCCGCCGGAAACGCCCGCGCCCAGCCCGTCGAGCGCGACGAGCGAGCCCGCCACGAACACGAGCGCCGCAACGCTGGCCGTGTGCTTGGCGCGTTTGGGCGTGAGGCCTTTGTCGAGCTGCTTATCGACGGCGTAGGCCGTGCACAGCTCGAGCATGGAGATCGACGACGTGAGCGCCGCGATCAGCACGAGCAGGTAAAACAGGAAGCCGATGAAATTGCCGACGCTGCCCATGTGGGCGAACACCGTCTGCATCGAGGCGAACAGCAATCCGGGGCCGGCGCCGTACTCCACGCCGAAGGCGGAGCAGGCGGGCATGACGGCCATGCCGGCCATGAGCGCGATGAGCGTGTCCGCGCCGCAGACGATGAGCGCGTTGCGCTGCAGGTGCTCCTGCTTGCCGAGATAGGAGCCGTAGGTCATCATGACGCCGAGGCCGATCGACAGCGAGAAGAACATCTGCCCGGCGGCACTCTTGAGCACGCGGCCGAAGCCGATGTCCGGGTTGCTGAACACGGAGAAGTCGGGGCTGAACATGAACCTGTAGCCCTCGGCCGCGCCGGGCTGGCACGCGATGTAGAGGATGATGAACACGAGCAGGCAGAACAGCGCCGGCATGCCGACGTTGCAGAACTTTTCGATGCCGCCCTGCACACCGCCGGACACGACGAGGATGTTGAGCAGGATATAGAGCACGAAAAACAGGATCATGCTGTTCGTATCCGTCAGAAAATAGCCGAAAAAGCCCGTGCCCTGGCCGGACCAGGCAAAGTCGCTCCCGCCGAAGATGGCCAGAAAGTAGCCGGCGGCGTAGCGCAGGACGATGCCGCCGAGCACGAAGTAAAAGCACATGATGCAAAAGCCGCACACGATGCCCGCATAGCCGAGCCAGGTGTACTTCTTCGACAGGCTGCGGTAGGTGCTCACGGCGCTCTTGCCGCTGCGGCGGCCGAGCGCGAGCTCACCGAGCATGACCGTCACGCCCACGAGCACGACGAGCACGAGATACAGCAGCAGGAACACGGCACCGCCGCTCTTGCCCATTTTATACGGGAAGCCCCAGATGTTGCCGAGGCCGACGGCCGAGCCGATCGAGGCCATGAGGAAGCCGAAGTTGCTGCCCCAGCCGCCGCGTTTGGATTTGATTTCCGTATCCACGAGATCCCTCCTGATTTTTCACATTTCTCCCGAAATACCGCGCCGAAAGGCGCAGATTTGCCATCATTATACCAGACAAACGGTCAATTGCAAGCCGCCGTTACACACTTAACGAATATTTGTGCCAAAACGCGGCCGCTCTCAAGGAGCGGCCGCGTGGGACAGGCCGAAAATCCGCGCCGTGGTGGAAAGCGGACAGAGCAGCGGGGGAGCTCGAGGGGGTAAGGCCCGCCTCGAATCCGGTCTCATGCGCAAAGCCCTGACGGGTCAGGGCTTTTGCGCGGCCGCTCTCAAGGAGCGGCCGCGGGTTTGATCAACGCTTACAGGTCGAGGATGCCGAGCAGCACGATGCCGATGACGATCAGCACCAGCATGAGATAGTGCCGCCACGAGAGCTTCTCGCGCAGGAAGATGCGGCTCCAGAGCACGGACGCTGCGCAGTAGGCCGCGATGATGGGCGCGGCGTACATGACGTGGTCCTCGTCTGCAATGGCGTAGATGTATGCGAACTGACCGGCCGTCTCAAAGAGCGCGCCGATATATTTCGGCGCCTCGCGCTTGGGCTGGAAGCGGTCGTGCCGGAAGAACTTGACATACACGAACGACACCACGGCCGCAAACAGGAACGTCAGCTCATACGCGCAGTTGGCCGAGTCCGGGTCGAGGCTTCTGAGCACGAGACTGTCGGCGAACGTGCCGGCCGCGTCGAGCAGACAGTAGGCCACCGGCAGCGCGAGGGCGAGCCAGCTCTTGGCATAGCGGTAGTTCGAGGCCGCCTGGCGCGCGCGGCGCAGCTCGTCATCCTCGCGCGACTCGACCACGCCGAGCCCGATCACGCCGGCGCACACGAGCACGATGGCGGCCAGCGCCATGACGCGCATGCCGCCGCTGAGGTCCTCGTCCAGCCCGCCGAAGCACAGGTACAGCACGGCCACCACCGCGCCGGAGGCGTTGCAGATCGGCGACGAGATGGACAGCTCAATATAGCGCAGGCCGATATAGCCGAGCGCCATCGAGACAATATACAGCAGCGACACGGGCAGGTACGTCCAGATGACGTGCCACGAGATGCTCACGCCGCCGATGAAGATCTCATACGCCGCATGCAGACCCATGACGACGCCGACGGCGATGACCATCTTCAGGTGCGCGAGCTTGTCGTCCGCGTCGCGGCAGCCGATTTTTGAAAACAGATCCGAGCCCGACCAGCACAGCAGGGCAATCAGGGAAAGCCAGAACCACATACTTTATTTCTCCTCCAGTTGATCAAGTGTAACGAGACCAGCGTCCACGAGCTTCTGCAGGCTCATGAGGATGCCGAGTTTGGCGTGATACCATGTCAGGCCACCCTGAAAATACACGGCGTAGGGCGGGCGGATCGGCCCGTCGGCCGACAGCTCAATGGACGAGCCCTGCACGAACGCGCCGGCGGCCATGATGACCTCCGAGTCGTAGCCCGGCATGGCCCAGGGGATGGGGTCGACATAGCTGTCCACGGGCGCGGCCGCCTGAATGCCCTTGCAGAAGGCAACCATGCGCTCCGGCGAGCCGAGCTCCACGCACTGGATGATGTCGTGCCGCGGCTCGGCCGCGTTCGGGATGCAGCGAAAGCCCAGCCGCTCGTAGACGTTCGCCGCGAACACCGCACCCTTGAGCGCGCCGGCCGTCACGGTCGGCGCGAGGAAGAAGCCCTGATAAAACGCCGGCATGAGCCCGAGGTTCGCGCCGACCTCCTGCCCGAGGCCGGGGGCGCTCAGACGGAAGGCGCAGCGGTCCACGAGGTCGCGGCGGCCGCAGATGTAGCCACCGATGGGCGCGAGGCCACCGCCGGGGTTCTTGATGAGCGAGCCGACGATCATGTCCGCGCCGAGGTCGGACGGCTCGATCGTCTCGACGAACTCGCCGTAGCAGTTGTCGACCATGCAGATGACGTTCGGGTCGATGCGCTTGCAGAACGCGATCAGCTCGCCGATCTGCTGCACGGAGAACGTCGGGCGCGTGGCGTAGCCCTTCGAGCGCTGGATGGTCACGAGCTTGACGCCGCCGCGCAACGCCTGCTCGATGGCCGGATAGTCAAAGCCGTAGTCCGGCAGCAAGTCGACCTGCCGGTAATGCACGCCGTATTCCTTGAGCGAGCAGGCGCTCGGGCGGATGCCGATGACCTCCTCGAGCGTGTCATATGGCGCGCCGACGGGGCTGAGCAGCGTGTCGCCGGGCAGGAGATTTGCGCTCAGCGCCACGGTCAGCGCGTGCGTGCCGCAGGTGATCTGGGGGCGCACGAGCGCGGCCTCGGTGTGGAAGCAGTCGGCATAGACGCGCTCGAGATTGTCGCGCCCGGCATCGTTGTAGCCGTAGCCCGTGGTGGCGGCAAAGTGCGTCGCGTCGACGCGATTTTTCTGCATCGCACCGATGACCTTGCACTGGTTGTATTCCGCGACGCGGTCGATCTCGTCAAAGCGCGCACGCAGACCGGCGAGCACCTCCTCGCCGAAGTGGTGCACCGCCGGCGTGATGCCGAGCGCGGTGTACATGGACTCTGTATTCATCGTTCCTCTCCTTATATCATTCGTCAGATTCGTCGAAAATTTTTGCGGCCACGTCGCGCATGACCTCCGGCCGCGTGATCACGATGCCGCGCGTCTCGTCGCCGAGCACGAGCAGCGTGTCTCCCGGCTGGATGCCAAAGACCGTGCGCGCCTCTTTCGGGATCACGATCTGGCCCTTTTCGCCGACCTTCACCGTGCCGAAGATGTGCCGGTCGCGGCTCTGGCCGAGCACGTGCTTGCCTCCGGGCATAGCCTCGCCTCCTGTCGCGGAAATTCATACTTTTCCTACTTGTAGGAACCGATGATACCGCACATCGACGGGAAAGTCAACCGCGTCCGGCACAAAAACCGTCCATTCGGCGATTTGCCGGATTTTTTGCGAAAAACGGTTGCGCGCGCCCGGCGCGGGTGCTACGATAAAAACCATCTTATTGATTGTGGGAGGATGGAGCGATATGCAGCTTCTCGAGCAGCGCATCCTCGCCGAGGGCGAGGTCAAATCCAGCGAGATCCTGAAAGTGGACCGGTTTCTGAACCATCAGATGGACCCGAAGCTGTTTCTGGCGATGGCGGAGGAATGGAAGCGGCTGTTCGACGGCTGCGGCGTGAACAAGCTCGTCACGATCGAGGCCAGCGGCATCGGCATCGCGGCCGTGGCCGGGCTCGTGTTCGACTGCCCGGTCGTGTTCGCCAAGAAAACCAAGAGCCGCAACGTCTCCGACGATGCGTACACGACGGTCGTGCACTCGTTCACGCACGGTAATGACAACACCATCCGCATCTCGCGCGAGTACCTCTCGCCGAGCGACCGCGTGCTCGTCATCGACGATTTCCTCGCCAACGGCGCGGCGCTCGACGGACTCATTACGCTCATCGAGGGCGCGGGCGCGACCGTGGTCGGCGCCGGCATTGCGGTGGAAAAGGCGTTTCAGCCCGGCGGCGCGCGCATCCGCGCACGCGGCTACCGCGTGGAATCGCTTGCCCGCGTGCAGAGCATGGACCCCGAGACCGGCATTGTGTTCTGCTGAGCGGGATTGTGCAAAACGACGGGGAAAATGTTTCAAAAGTGTGAAATTCGCTCGTTTCGACGGTTGACAACCCCGGTCGCGCATGATAACGTATAAGTGTTCCCGCGATGCGGGAGCAATCGTAAATAGCAGTCGATATATACCAAAGGATATGGCTTGGCGTTTCTACCTGGCACCGTAAATTGCCGGACTATCGATGTGAAATTCCCCGCGGGAGATGGCATGTTCTGCATCTTCCCGGTTCCACATTGGCAGGAGCGCCGTAACACGGCTGCACCTGCCAATGTTTTTTTGTATCTTCTTTGCGCAAGCAATGCAGATAAATAAAATTTTGATAATTTGAGGGAGAGCTGAGAATGAAAAAGTTCGTTTCGATGCTGCTCGCGCTCGTCATGGTGTTCGCACTGTGCGCCTGCGGCAGCAAGACCGAGGGCGGCGACAAAGCCGAGAGCAAGATCAAGGTCGGCTTCATCTGCCTGCATGACGAGAACTCCACCTACGACAAGAACTTCATCGACGCCGCGAAGGCTGCCTGCAAGAACGCCGGCCTGAGCGAGGATCAGTACATCATCAAGACCAACATCCCCGAGGGCCAGGAGTGCTACAACGCCGCTGCCGAGCTCGTGGACGCCGGCTGCAACGTCGTCTTCGCCGACAGCTTCGGCCACGAGGACTTCATGATCCAGGCCGCCAAGGAGTTCAAGGACGTGCAGTTCTGCCACGCCACCGGCACCAAGGCTCACACCGAGAAGCTCAGCAACTACCACAATGCGTTCGCCTCCATCTATGAAGGCCGCTACCTCGCCGGTGTCGCTGCCGGTATGAAGCTCAACGAGATGATCGAGGCCGGTGAATTCACCGCCGATCAGGCCAAGATGGGTTACGTCGGCGCCTTCACCTACGCGGAAGTCATCTCCGGCTACACCTCTTTCTATCTGGGCGCCAAGTCCGTGTGCCCGACCGTGACCATGGACGTCACCTTCACCGGCTCCTGGTACGATGAGGCCCTCGAGAAGGAAGCTGCCAACAAGCTCATCGCCGGCGGCTGCAAGCTCATCAGCCAGCACGCCGACTCCATGGGCGCTCCGACCGCCTGCGAGACGGCCGGCGTCCCGAACGTCTCCTACAACGGCAGCACCCAGTCCGCCTGCCCGAACACCTTCATCGTTTCCTCCCGCATCGACTGGACCCCGTACTATGAGATGGTCATCAAGGCCGTTCAGGACGGCACCTCGCTCGACTCCGACTGGACCGGCACCCTCAAGACCGGCTCCGTCGTGCTGACCGATGTCAACGAGAAGGTCGCTGCCAAGGGCACTGCCGAGAAGATTGCCGAAGTCAAAAAGCAGCTCGAGGACGGCACCCTGCACGTCTTTGACACCTCCACCTTCACCGTCAAGGGCGAGACCCTGACCAGCTACATGGCTGACGTCGACACCGACGCCGACAACACCGGCGACACCGAGGCCATCAAGGACGGCTACTTCCACGAGTCCGAGTTCCGCGCCGCTCCGTACTTCAACGTGCAGATCGACGGCATCAACCTGCTTGACCAGAACTTTGGCAGCTGATATCTGAATCCACCGCAGAGGGAAGGCCTGTCAACCCAGGCCTTCCCTCATATGTACTTTAAAGCGCGCCGCCGCCGTGCGGCGTCCGCCGGCATTTCGGGAGGGACACCATATTGGACAACAAGATTGCAGCGGTCAAAATGCGCGACATCACCAAGCGCTTCGGTTCCGTCGTCGCCAATGACCGCGTCTGGCTCGATATCTACCGGGGCGAGGTCCTGGCGCTGCTCGGCGAAAACGGCAGCGGCAAGACCACGCTCATGAACATGCTCTCGGGCATTTATTTCCCCGACGAGGGACAGATCCTCATCGACGGCGAGGAGGTCGTCATCCGCTCCCCGCGCGATGCCTACCGCTACGGCATCGGCATGATCCACCAGCACTTCAAGCTGGTCGACGTCTTCACCGCCGCTGAAAACATCACGCTCGGCCTCGATGAAAAGCTCGATCTCAAGGCCACGGCCGCGCGCATCCGCAGCATCTGCGAGCGCTACGGCTTCGACCTCGACCCGAATCAGAAGATCTATGATATGTCCGTGTCCCAGAAGCAGACGGTCGAGATCGTCAAGGCGCTTTACCGCGGCGCGGACATCCTCATCCTCGACGAGCCCACCGCCGTGCTCACCCCGCAGGAGACGGACAAGCTTTTCGCCGTATTGCGCAGCATGCGCGACGACGGCAAGGCCATCGTCATCATCACGCACAAGATGCACGAGGTCGAGGCGCTCAGCGACCGCGTGGCCGTGCTGCGCCACGGCCAGTTCGTGGGCGACATGCTCACCAAAGACACCGACGCGCAGGAAATGACGAACATGATGGTCGGCCACGCCGTGACGCTCAATATCGACCGGCCCGACCCCGTCGACCCCAAGCCGCGCATCGAGGTCAAGAACCTCACCGTGCGCAGCATTGACGGCATCGTCAAGCTCGACGACGTGTCCTTCACCGCCAACTCCGGCGAGATCCTCGGCATCGCGGGCATCTCCGGCTGCGGCCAGAAGGAGCTGCTCGAGGCCATCGCCGGCCTGCAGCCAACGGAGAGCGGCAGCATCTGCTACGTCGAGGACGACGGCACGCGCGAGGAGCTGCTCGGCAAGGACCCGCTGCGCATCGCCGAGATGGGCGTGGCGCTGTCCTTCGTGCCGGAGGACCGCCTCGGCATGGGCCTCGTCGGCAACATGGATCTGTCGGACAACATGATGCTCCGCTCCTTCCGCAAGGGCCGCGGCATCCTCACCGACCGCAAGTCGCCGCGCAAGCTCGCCGAGACCGTCGTCGAGGAGCTCGACGTCAACACCCCGGGCGTGTCCACGCCGGTGCGCCGCCTGAGCGGCGGCAACGTGCAGAAGGTGCTCGTCGGCCGCGAGATCGCCTCCGCCCCCACCGTGCTGCTCACGGCCTACGCCGTGCGCGGCCTGGACATCAACGCATCCTACACGATCTATGACCTCATCAACCGGCAGAAGGAGCGCGGCGTCGCCGTGATCTACGTCGGCGAGGATCTGGACGTGCTGCTCGAACTGGCCGACCGCATCCTTGTGCTCTGCGGCGGCAAGGTCAGCGGCATCGTCCCCGGCCGCGGCGCCACGAAGCGCGACGTCGGCATGATGATGACGCAGTTGGGAGGGAACGAAGCCCATGCATAACAAAGTCCGGGAACCGCTGTTCCACATCGTCAAGCGCGATACGCTGCCCTGGTATCAGGCCTGGGGCATCCGCGCGATCGCCATCGTGCTGGCGCTGCTGCTGTGCGCGCTCATCACGACGCTGTGCACCCACCTCAATCCGCTCAAGGTGTTCGGCACCATGTTCAGCGGCGCGTTCGGCTCGCCGCGCAAGATCTGGATCCTGGGGCAGAACCTCGCCATCCTGCTGTGCATCTCGCTGGCCGTGACGCCCGCGTTCAAGATGCGCTTCTGGAACATCGGCGCAGAGGGTCAGGTGCTCGCGGGCGGCCTCGCCGCCGCGGCGTGCATGATCTGCCTCGGCGACAAGCTGCCCAATGGTCTGCTCATCGTGCTCATCCTCGCCGCCGGTATCGTCGCGGGCGCGGTCTGGGCCGTCATTCCCGCCATCTTCAAGGCCAAGTGGAACACGAACGAGACGCTCTTCACCCTCATGATGAACTACGTTGCCACGCAGCTCGTGGCCTATTTCATCATCGTCTGGGAGTCGCCGAAAGGCTCCGGCAAGGTCGGCATCATCAACCAGAGCACCGAGGCCGGCTGGCTGCCGCAGATCGGCGGCTACAAGTACCTGCTGACGATCCTCGTCGTCGCGGTGCTGACCGTGCTCGTCTACATCTACCTCAACTACAGCAAGCACGGCTATGAGATCTCCGTCGTCGGCGAGAGCGAGCGCACCGCCCGCTATGTCGGCATCAAGGTCGGCAAGGTCATCGTGCGCACGATGCTGCTGTCCGGCGCGCTGTGCGGTATCGCGGGCGTGCTGCTCGTGTCCGGCACCGACCACACGATCACGACCACCATCGCCGGCGGCCAGGGCTTCACGGCCGTCATGGTCTCGTGGCTGGCCAAGTTCAATCCGCTCGGCATGATCCTCACGAGCTTCCTGCTCGTGTTCCTCGACCGCGGCGCGGGCGAGATCTCGACCGCGTTCGGGCTCAACCAGTCGTTTGCCGACATTCTCAGCGGCATCATCATTTTCTTCATCATCGGCTGTGAGTTTTTCATCACCTACCGGCTGAGCTTCCGCAAGCCGGCGAAGAAGGAGGCGGCGGAGCATGTTTGATTTTGTGTCCTTTATCCCCCGCGCCATCATGCAGGGTATCCCGCTGCTGTTCGGCAGCACCGGCGAAACGCTCACCGAAAAGTCCGGCAACCTCAACCTCGGCATCGCGGGCATCATGTATGTCGGCGGCATCAGTGGCGTCATCGGGGCGTTTTTGTATGAGCAGGCGGCCGGCGGGGCCGCAGGGATGAACGGCTTTCTCGCCATCATGATCCCGCTGCTGTCGTGCCTGCTCGGCTCGCTGCTCATGGGTCTGCTGTACTGCTTTCTCACGGTCACGCTGCGCGCCAACCAGAACGTCACCGGCCTTGCCATGACGACGTTCGGCGTCGGCTTCGGCAACTTCATGGGCGGCTCGCTCATCAAGCTCACCGGCAGCGAGGTGCCGTCCATCGCGCTCTCGGCCACGAACAGCTACTTTTCCAAGGCGCTGCCGTTCGCGTCGAAGCTCGGCTGGTTCGGTCAGATCTTCCTGTCCTACGGTTTTCTCGCCTACCTCGCCGTGGCCATTGCGCTCGTTGCCGCTTATGTGCTCAAGCACACGCGCGTGGGCCTGCACCTGCGCTCCGTCGGCGAAAATCCGCAGACGGCCGACGCTGCCGGCATCGACGTCAATAAGTATAAGTACATCGCCACCTGCGTCGGCAGCATGATCGCCGGCCTCGGCGGATTGTACTACGTCATGGACTACGCCTGCGGCGTCTGGTCCAACGATGCGTTCGGCGACCGCGGCTGGCTTGCCATCGCGCTCGTCATCTTCACGGTTTGGAAGCCGAACATCGGCGTGCTGGCGTCCTTCCTCTTCGGCGGACTGTACATCCTGCACATCTTCCTGCCGAGCGGCACGAACCTCGCCGTCAAGGAGCTGTACAAGATGATCCCCTATGTCGTCACGATCATCGTGCTCATCATCACGAGCGTGCGCTCCAAGCGCGAGAACCAGCCCCCCGCAAGCCTCGGCCTGCCGTACTTCCGAGAAGAACGGTAACGCGCGGCGCAGCGGGAATATAAGAATGCAAAAACAGGAGAGCGGCTTGCTCTCCTGTTTTTTGCATGCCCGCGGCGTGCAGGCGGGGCCAAAGCCGCCGGAAGCGGCGGGCAGAACGCGCAGGGCAGAAAAATCCCCCGGAACACGTTCCGGGGGATGATTTTTTGGGTACAGGGAGCGGTTACCCCTGCTTGCTGCCGGCACAGGCTGGCTCAGCCTTGCCTGCTTTCTCCCTGCGGCGCGGCAGCACGGCGGCCACGGCGCCGAAGAGAACCGACGGCAGCACCCACGCGAAGCCCAGCTCAAACAGCGGCAGCTTGTGCAGGAACGTGAGCGGCACACCATAGCCGTCGAGCGTGCACAGAATGCTCATGAGCAGCGCGCCGATGACCGCGCCACGGCTGATGCGGTCTGGCAGCCGCGGCACGACCAGCGAAATGAAAATGAGGACGAGGGTCGGCGGATAGACAACGTCCAGGACCGGCGCGGCGACGGCCACGATGCGGTCGAGACCGAGGTTCGACACGACGGCGCTGAACACGCAGATCGCGATGACAAACATTTTGTACGACACCTTGCCGCGGCAGAGCTTGGCAAAATACGCGGCGGCGGAGCTGGTGAGCGCCACGGCCGTCGTGATGCACGCAAGGCCGACGACGATGCCGAAGATGATCATGCCGGTCTTGCCCATGAGGGCCTCAACGATGGCCATGACGAGCTGCGCGCGGCCGATCGACTGGTCATACTGCGCGGAAACAGTGGCGCCGAGATAGGCAAGGCCCATATAGACCGCCAGCAGCAGCACACACGCGAGGATGGACGAGCCGCTCATGATGCGGAACTTCTTGCCCGACTCGGTGTAGCCCTTGTCGATCACGCTCTGCAGCACGAGAATGCCGAACGGCAGTGCGGCGAGCGCGTCCATGGTCTGGTAGCCGGCCTTGACGCCGGTGACGACGGCGCTGTCGATCTTCGCCTCCGGAGCGATGGTGCCGAGCGGCGTGACAATGCCCTTAATGATGATGGCCGCAAGGCCGACGAGCAGCAGCGGTGTGAGCACCTTGCCCACGATGTCCACCACGGCGGACTCGCGGATGCACAGCGCGAGGATGAGCGCGAAAAACAGCACCGAGAACACCACGGCGGACACGCCGGGCAGGTTCGGGGCGATGGCCATTTCAAACGTGCTGGCCGACGTGCGCGGGATGGCGACCATGGGGCCGACACACAGAATGATCGCGCACATGAGGACCTCCGACGGCACACGGCCGACGCGCTGGAGCACGGCCTCACTGCTGCCGACACGCAGCAGGGCGAACATAGCGGCGAGCGCGAGCCCGATATCCGCGATAAAATACGCGCTGAATCCGGCCAGCCACTGCGGGCCGGACTCCATGCCCAGGTAAGGCGGGAAGATGACGTTCCCAGCGCCGAAGAACATGGAAAACAGGGCAAAACCGACAACAATAATGTCGCGCGCCGCCCGATTTTTCGTCTCTTTCATGATTTCTCTCCTTCTTGCCATCCGGTGTGAGTAGCTGCTTTCGATTTCCGAATATAGCGTATCATCCTTTTTGATAAATGAGAAACGAGAGTTGTTCATGGGGATATGAAAAAAGCAAATGACATGGGTAAAAAAATTTTATCGGTTGCTTTGCCCAAAATCGTGGTATGATGGAAAAAGAATATTGAAGAACATGAAAAAGGAGGCAGCATATGGACGACGGAAAACTGCGGGCACTGCTCACGGCGGTCGAATGCGGCAGCTTCAGCAAGGCGGCGGCCCGGCTGGGCTACACGCAATCCGCCATGACGCACCTGGTCAACAAACTGGAGGCCGAGGTCGGCTGTACGCTGCTCGAGCGTGACAGTCAGGGCATCCGCCTGACGGACGCGGG
>ERZ772881.181-NODE-181-length-74537-cov-5.850393_pt1 | contig 74537 bp, 71 predicted proteins | sample MGYA00580581_ERZ772881 | MGnify/ENA primary metagenome ERZ772881 (study PRJEB29015, sample SAMEA2737668) | human gut metagenome | biome: human gut; feature: human-associated habitat; material: faeces | place: China | collected 2012 ...
GAGCGTTGGCCTAGAAACCTGCAAGACACGAAGAACATCTTTAGCAAACATATGGGGCTCACCTCCCTTCTATAGATAATTATAACATATTTTAATATAATTATCTATAGATTTGGTATGGTTGATTTTATATCTTTACTATATCTGACGTTAATGCTGCTTCTTCAGCGCCTTCTCGTAATGATCTCTCTCCTCAAGCGGGATGCGCAATGCCTGCATCGCTTTCTCCAAAGACCAGCCTGTACTCTCAATGAGGTTCTGCAAGTCCTCTTTCGCTTTATTGAGGGTGCCAACATTAACTCCATCATTGAATCCACTGTTATAGACGCCTTCGCTTAAGTTGCACATCTTACTCAACTCCTTCGTTTCATCCTCTGTCAGACGGATGCCGTATTCTTCTTCCAACTGCCTTTTCTTGACCAACGCCGATGCCTTCTCCTTGAAGATGATGCGCAGCATCTCGATCAGGTTATCCTGTGTCTTGCGATTGCCGAGGTACAGCATGACGACGTTCAAGAGATTGTACTGCCACTCTTCTGCGCGATATTTCCCATGCAGACGCTCTTCTGTCATCCGATAGCGGTTGATGGAGTTCCCCATGTCCTTCGGCGCTCCATCTACCTTTCTATTTCCATTCTACTAGGATTCGCGGGGATTGACAACGACGCAAGAAAATACCACCAACCATTGGCTGATGGTATCCTATTGTTAATACTGCTTCTTCACCTCTTTCTCGTAATGCTCTTTCTCTTCAGGTGGGATGCGCAGCATCTCCATTGACTTAGACAAGGACCAGCCCGTGCTCTGGATGAGGTTTTTCAGATTTTCTTTCGCTCTATCATAAAATCCATTGTTATAGACGCCTTCGCTCAAGTTGCACATCTTACTCGACTCCTTTGTCTCATCCTCTATCAGACAATGTCATTTATCCTGTTGCAGATGATAGAGTTTTGCTAGCTCCTGTTTCAGTGTTCCCTTCTCTGCACATGGCAAAGTATCAAATAGACGGATATTATGATTCTCGATGCAGATGTCATCGCTGAAACCAAGAATGTAACGCAGACAGATGCGGTAGATGATCTCTGTTGGCGCACAACCGTAGACCTGCTTAGCAAAAATATGATTCAGCCTCGCTGCATCATCGGGGAACAGTGCCTTCATCCGCTTGCTCTGATAGAGCCGAGTAACAATCTCTGTGATGTACATGCCGGACTTCATGTAGAGGTCGGCAAACGTCGCATCTGGATTGTCAAAGCAGCCAGGATTCTCCTTTTCGAGCCGATTCACCATATCTCGTACCACGCGCTTCGGTGTGAAGATCTGATTCGTCTTCTGCGGTGGGATATAGTCAAAGATATCGCCTTTTGTGTCTGGAGAGAAATAATTCGCAAGCACCTTACGCTTCCGCATGAACTCTGCAACTGCGTCATCAAAGACCACGGAATCAAAGAGATGACCATCAAAATGTTTTTTATGGGTTTCATCGCGAATCTCCTTGCCATGCTCATCCTTCTCATAATAGTCGCCACCATCGCGCAGCAGGCGGAACATATCGAGCGTGACGCCCTTGCCGCTTTGCGGGTTCACCGTTACTTCCCAGAATACATCTGCAGGGACGAGTTCATCGAAGTTTTCAAGCGTCGTATTTTCATCGCCGTACGCCATAAGGAATGCGGGTATCGTGCGCGAAAAGCCACGCAGATGATCGCGGACATTTCCCTCGATGGTGTCCTTTTCTTTCTCCAGTTTCTCCTTCTCGACCGTCTCGACGATGGTCTCTGCCGCCTGTTTGACGGTCTCCTCACTGCTGAGCTTCTGCTGGATGCTCGTCATCATCTGCTGATAGCTCTCCTCGCGCTTTTTCTCATATGCCGCATCGAGATCAGAGATTTCCTGCATCGAAGCGCCTGCCTGTTGTGCTGCCTCGATTTTTTTGGCGCGCTCCCGCACGAGCAGATTGTCGCGGATGGCATGGTCTCCATACGCACTGCTCACCACCTTATCGGTCGTCTCCTGGATTTTCTTTTCGAGCCGCTTCTGCGTGGATTTCTTGAGGTCAGAGCCATACTGTGTACGCGCAGTATCCATGAGCGTATCCGCGATTGGCTGACTGAGCTGCTTCTTGAGTTGTTCCAGCTCCTCTTTCTGAGGATTGGGGTGTTTCTCATGCTCTTCTTGTACAGCCGTGACCGCCTCTGTCAGCCGGTCGTCGACATCTGCGTAGACTTTCTTCCCGAAAACCTCCGCAGCCGTGCCGATGACCTGCTCATCTGGTATATCCACCTCACCCTCATCATTGAGATGCAGGTCATCTGCCGTATCCTCATCAATATCCACCTTGCGCAGTGTCTTCGGCTGTTCGATGGCCTGCATCCCATTGATGGCTTCGATAATCTCGCGCGGCGCACCGAAAATGCCGGAAATATTGGCAAAGAGGAAATTCGACATGAAGCCGCGCTCTACGACCTCCTTCGCATGGATATGGCGCGGGATTGTGAGCACCGACTCTGCGTCCAGCTCAATCATCACGCCTGCGTCATCTTCGCCGTAAACCGGGAAGAAATTCAACAGCTCACGCACATGGTTTTTCCTCTGGTCAAAATCACCCTTATCGCCGGACGTCTCCGGGATGAGGTCGTTTGCGAACTGTTCAAAGATTGTCAGTGTCCGCGCAGGATCGAAATCAAAAACATAAGCGTTCTGTTTCCGGTAAGAGTTCCCCTGTGCGTCGACGAAAAGGCAAGGATTCTGCGCGCGGAATGCCGCCTGCATATAAAGCGCAGGGGAAGCCATGTTTGACAGCATGAGCACGGCCGTCCACTCCGGGATTGTCACGCCCGTCGTCAGCTGACCGACTGAGAGCGTGATGGTCTTATCGTACTGCCGGATGGCCTGCGTCACGCGATCAAAGGACTTCTCCGTCTCCCTCTCATCATCGAGCCGTCCATCTCCTGCCGCGAGGATGATCTCATAGTCCTTGAACACTGGATGCAGCCGGAGTTTCTTTGCAAGAGCCTTCGCGCTCGCGACACGGTTCAAGAGCCAGAATGTATGGTTGAGCTCTGCACGCAGCTCCGGCGTAGAGAAGGGGAACTTCTCCTGATGCGTGAGTGCATCGAGGAATTTATCCACATCCGCATCATGTATGAACTTCCCCGAATCGTTTACGGCGAAGAATTCATTCAGGTCGAACGCGTACTCTTCCTGCTCCTGATTGGCGAGCGTGATGCCCTGCTCCGCTTTCTCGCGCACCAACTCTGACATCTGATAGGTGAAGAGCGAGAGCTTCGGCAGCTTCGCATAGGGATTCTCCTGCTCACTCGTGTTATCCCAGTCGCGTTTCTTCCGCTGCTCATCCGCGTACGTCCAGTTATAGATGGCCTTCTCTGGGAACTTATCGTTCGCGAGCGCCTTGAACGGCGTACCAGAAAGATGCAGCGTATAGTGCCGATTGATATGCTGGAAGGCCGTATCTGTCTTGTAGGTATCCACACCCTCATGCGCTTCGTCAATGATGAGCAGATCCCAGACCAGCCCGTGCTCGGCACTCACCTCCGCGAGTTTATCGTACTGTCCACCGAAATAAAGCGAACCCTTGAGATCCTGCAGGCTCACGAACTCAATGCAGCCTGTGACATCTTCCTCGTCCTCCGCGGCCCGCTCCAGGAAATCCTCCCGGCTCACCACATAGCGCCGATCCCGGATACCGTCCACATTGCTTACGAAAAGATACCCGCTCTGCGGACCGAAGAACGTCTCATAGTCCTGATACCACGAATTCGCTATGGCGGGGCGATTCGTCACGATGAGGACATTCTTTGCAGAAAGCCTCCGCGAGAGGTCATAGGCAGAAAGCGTCTTACCGAAACGCGGCTTGCAGTTCCAGAGGAACTCGCCATGCTCATGCGCGCGGAAATACGCAAGCGCCTGCGTGACCGCCGCCTCCTGCTCCTCGCGCAGCCGGTACGGGATGACGGCCGCCTCTTCGTCACCGGACACCACACCATGGTTCTGTGCAAAATCGATATAGTCGCCCTTCGCCGCGTCCGGGGAAATCTCGAACCACTCCGTGCCCTCGCGCCACGCAATGCCGAGCTTCTTCAGATAAGCATGGAAATCCTTATCCGTGAAATTCCCATAGGGCTCCGTCATATAGGCCGCGCGCAGATGCCACCAGAGCTTTGGCGTGAGACCTGCCGTATGCGTCTGCTCCTTGATGCGCGTCATCACCTCGCGCTCCGTAAAGCCGATCTTCGTCCAGCCCTCATTCATCGGTACCCCCGGCAGCGTATAGGCATAACACTGCGGCGTGACCTTAGTCATGGTCTTGATCTGGATTGCCGCCATCATGCCATCTCCTTTACATGCGTCTCGATAAAGTCGATTTCCTTCTCATTCAGGCCGTACTTGCGATAAAGCTGTCGGTCGATGTGATGGATGGATTGTGACCAGTCGATATCGGAATGATTGGTGAAGTCCTGCAAAGGAATCATCCCCCATACCTTAGGCGGGCAATGTTGGGTTACCTTTTTTACCCCTAGCAGCGTTCTAAAAAATTTGGTTTTTATATACAGTGCTAGATTCTTAGGCTCTTGCTCCGTAGCAAATTTTCCCGCACTTAAAAAAGTATCAGCACTTCCATCCCCTGGTAATCCTATAGTCGGAGCTGTTAATACTTCACCAAAATGCCCACTGTTATTTGCTTCAGGAAGAAATAAATTATAGCAATCAATATATGAATTGTCTTCAATGTATTGACGCTTTATATAACGATATTCACGCTGTCCGCCAATACGACCAAGCATCCTAACGCTGTTCTCTGATTTCTCTTTTTTGAATATCTCTGGCGCTTTAGTCATAAGACTTGATACAATTTTTGTTCCTGTTCCTTTACCAGAGAGTGACATGACTTCGGGATGTTCTCTAAAGAGTTGTTCGGAAAAACGATAAAGTCCTTGCGACGCAATAATCGTATTCAAACGAGGATTGTTACCTTCAACATTCTTGACCTTACGAACAATTTCGTTAAGTTCCGAAAAGGTTGTAAAAGTTCCTATTTCACCAAAATCTCGATCCTCATCATGATAAGTAACCGCTACGCCACCTTTGATGTCTGTATTCGGAAAAACTGTCGTTGCATCAGGCTCATATTTCAATACTTTTAGATGAACATCGCTAAGCATCTTTTTATTCCATGCCTTCGGAGTTTGCCCTGCATTGAATAAAAATCTCGCTGGCGTTATTAATTCAACAGCGTTTGATACTTTATAAGCTTCATCCATAAATATGTTATAGACGGGAGATTTTCTATCGCCATCATTTTCCGTATCTTCCTGATACGGCGGATTCCCGATCACATAATCAAACATTTTCTTTCCCATCGCCAGTCCTCCTTATTCTTAACGATTATCCATAATTCTTCCCTGACGCTGCGCGCCCGCTCATGCCTTGAGCGCCCGGAAACGGATTGTTTTCTTCTGCCGCCAGTCGTGAATGCGGCAGAATACGGCTTCGTCCGCGGACGGCTTTTCGTCTCCGCCTTCCGGGGCTCTGAAGAGCGAGATTTCCTCAACAGGCCGATAGAGCTTGCCGAGCGGCACGGTGTCCTTCATGCCGTCCATCTGCCAGAGGTTCCAGGCGATTCGTTCGGCGACGGCGGAGAGGAGCTTCGCATCCGGCTCTTTCTCCCATCGCTCGCAATAATAGTCCAGGAAGGTCAGCAGCAGATTTACGCGCGCGATGAGGAGGCTGTCCCCCTGGTATTCATAGCCATAACAGGATTCATAAGCACGGAGGGTCCATCGGGCCCAGTCGGTATAGTCTTCCGTGTTTTCGTTTACAATGCGAAGCTTGCGGTCGAGTAGTCCAATGCGCTTTTTGAGCGGCAGGATAATCTCGCCCGTCGATGCATCGTAGCGCGATACGAGATAAGGGGCTTCCCCGCAGGTAATCTCGAGTCGCCGGGAGTCGACGTAGCGCTGCCAGAGCGGCACCTTACGCCTTTTCTGCGGCGGGAAGGCAATCTTCTCCTCGTTGACGGTCCAAGTATGATCTGCATTTTCGGTGTTGAAGACGGTCTCACGGCCAAACCATTCGCGGTCGAGGTGGTTGTTCATCACATTGCAGAGCCAAGCAGGGGTAAACACCTCTGCCTTTTTCCGCGTGCGTGCAGCTTGAGCCTCCAATGTTTTTTCAATACGTGGCTGGATGAGATCCGCCTGACGAATCAAAGCCGCCGTTCTGATTTGCTCCGTGTCTTTGAATCCAGTACCATAGGACTCATAGGTATCCGTCGCCCAGATGATATTCTTCCGGGTTGTCTTATCTTTCAACAAACGATCAAGCAGCCCAAAAACCGGCGGCTTCATCAAATCGATTAACGTTTCCACACATGCTCCTCTTCATGAAAATCCGGCCTGTCTCTAGCTGAACGTCAAAATCAGCATAAAAGAGCACGCCACTCCTCATATCGACTCTCTGTCTATTCTAATATACATTGTTCTGTTCTCTCATTCAAGTGTTTATTGTCATCATACATCGCAACTACAACACATTGATCCTGCAGGGTCATTGATAAAGAATTCCATTTGAGAGATAGATTGCTTCTGCCCTACAGACGTTTTCTGCAAAAAAAAATCCCACCGGCCAATGACCGATGGGATCTGTATTTTCGTGTAAAGCGAGCGATTAGCGCTTCGAGAACTGGGAAGCCTTGCGGGCTTTCTTGAGGCCGTACTTGCGGCGCTCTTTCTCGCGCGGGTCGCGCGTAACGAAGCCAGCCTTCTTGAGGGCCGGACGGAGCTCTGCGTTCATCTCCATGAGAGCGCGCGTGATGCCGTGGCGGATTGCACCAGCCTGGCCCGTGACGCCGCCACCAGCAACGTTTGCGATGACGTCGTACTTATCAACCGTCTCCGTGAGGTTCAGCGGCTGACGAACGATGAGTTCGAGAGTCTTGAGACCAAAATACTCTTCCATGTCGCGACCATTGATCGTGACTTTGCCCTCGCCTGGAACCAGACGAACACGGGCAACGGACGATTTTCTGCGGCCAGTGCCGTAGTAGATGACTTCTGCCATGTGTTATGTTCCTCCCTTTCCAGATTAGCGGATGTTCAGCTCAAGCTTCTCCGGCTTCTGAGCTGCATGCGGATGCTCCGGGCCAGCGTAAACGCTGAGCTTGCGGTACATCTGAGCGCCGAGACGGTTCTTCGGCAGCATGCCCTTGATTGCATGCTCAAGAACGCGCTCCGGGAAACGCTCCAGCATGTGGCCAGCCGCCGTGAACGTCGTGCCACCCTGGTAGCCGGAATGACGGAAATACGTCTTATCCGTGAGTTTCTTACCCGTGAATTTTACTTTCTCTGCATTGATGACGATGACGTAATCACCCGTATCAACGTGCGGAGTAAAGGTCGGTTTATTTTTACCGCGAAGAACTTTTGCGACTTCAGCTGCGAGGCGGCCGACAGTCTGGCCTTCAGCGTCTACAACGTACCATTTGCGCTCGATATTGGATGCATTTGCCATAAACGTTGTCTTCATGCGATTTCCCCCCCTAGAGTTTTTTCAGTATCAATTTTCCATGTTGTATGATGTATTGAAACAGGCTTCCGGGGCTAATGGAAACGCTCGTCCGTGACATCACATAGAACTATTCTAAAGAAAAGTCCCGAGAAAGTCAAGGGATTTTTCTCCGAAAAACAAATTTAATCCACAGGTTCCTGTGTATACTTCAGGTGGCCCGTGCCGTTGATGAGCTCGACCGTCGTGCCGTGCTCGGTGTAGGTCACGATGTTGACGGCCGTGTTGAACTGGCGGATAGTCCAGACGTACTGGAGGTCCATGTGCAGGGCCGCCGTCAGGATGGTGCGCAGGATGGCGCCGTGCGCGAAGACGGCGACGGTCTGGTCGGGATGACGGGCCACGATCTCCCCGACACAGGCGAGCGCGCGCTCACGGAGCTTCGGGAAGCTCTCGCCATGCGGGATCTCGAGGACATCGGGATGCTGGAAGAAGTTCTCGAGGGCGTCGGGCCACTTGGCGACGATCTCATCGTACGTCAGTCCCTCCCAGTCGCCAAAGTTGAGCTCACGCAGCTCCGGGCGCGGCTCGACCGTCAGGCCGAAGCGGTCGGCGACGCAACTGGCCGTCTTCATCGCGCGCGCGAGGTCGCTCGAGTAGACGGCCTCGATCTTGTCTACCGGGAAATGTGCCGCAAGCCTCTCGGCATGCTCGATGCCGAGCGGTGAGAGCGCGACATCCGTCTGGCCCTGATAGCGGCCAAGCACATTCCACTCGGTCTGGCCATGGCGGACAAAAATGATCTTTGTCATAAGAATCTCCAATCTATTTTATCTCTATATCAAGATACAGCATCAGCCATCTGGTCAAAGCTGCGCCAGGCGGCGAGCAGTGCCTCATTCTCCTCGCGCGTGCGCACGGCGAGGCGCAGGAATCCCCCGGTGAGACCCGGGTAATGCTGGCAGTCACGCACGAGGATATGATGCGCCCGCAGATACGTTACGAGCCGTTCCGCCCGCCCCGCGGGCAGCTTCACGAGGATGAAGTTGACACTCGGCGGGAAGACCTTGACATCGTGCAGAGCGGCCAGCGTGGCAGACAATCTCTCCTTCTCCTCTTTGACAAGCGCACGCGTCTGCTGCTGGTAGGCCGTGTCGGCGAGCGCTGCCACGCCCGCGGCCTGCGCGAGTACGTTGACGTTCCAGACGTCTTTGGCCGCCTCCATCGCCTGCAGCAGCTCCGGGCTGCCGATGCCGAAACCGAGGCGCAAACCCGGCACGGCGAAGAACTTCGTCAGCGAGCGCACGAGGAAGAGATTCGGCAGCCGTTCCTGGCGCACGGTGAAGCGCGCCTCATCCTCGCGGAAGTCGAGGAAGGACTCGTCGACGACGAGCTGCGTGCCGGACGGCAGCAGCTTTTTCGCGAGGTCTGCGATGGCCTCGCGCTCCACGAGCGTGCCCGTCGGGTTGTTGGGGTTGCCGAGCACGATGCAGTCGGCTTGCACGCGCTGCGCCTCCTCGGCGAGGAAGATGAGGTCTGGCTCGAAGCCCGCCCGCTCCTCGAGCGGGCTGTACGACACGGCAGCACCGGCGGCATGCGCCGCCCGCTCGTACTCACTGAAGGCGGGCACGGGCAGGAGGACACGCTTCGGCCGCGTGACGAAGGTGTAGAGGTAAAAGAGCTCCGCCGCGCCGTTGCCGAGGATGAAGTCCCCCGGGGCTCTGTCGTAGTGGGCAGCAAGTGATGCCCGAAGTTCGCGCGCCCTCGGGTCGGGATAGTGGATGACCTCGTCGATGTGCGTTGCGATGGCCTCCTTTACGCACGGCGAGAGGCCGAGCGGATTGATGTTGGCCGAGAAATCGAGCCACGGCTCTCCATCTGCCGTCGGCTCATAGACATTGCCGCCATGGACAAAGCGCAGATCTTCCTGCATCATATCGCTTCCTTTCATAGTATCTCTATGCCGCCATCGCGCATCAAAGAGATGCCGAGGCACTCGAGCTCGGGGAACTGCTGCGCAAGCTGTGCCGAGCGGCACGATATCGCATCGTGCGCCAGCTGCGATGGCCAGATGACGCCGATGACTGTGCCGCTATGCGCGGCGACGAGGCCCAGCGCTCCGCAGGCGCGCGCCTCCTGCAGCAGCGCCTCGAACGCATCTTTTGGCAGGATGGCCTGATTCCAGCGCGCGCTCTGCGTGGCGGCCTCGGCCAGGCGCCGCTCGCCCTGCGCCAGCGCCGCGAGCAGCGGCTCCCACGGATGCTCCTCCTGCCCCACGGCCGCTGCATGGCAGACCGCCGTGTCGACCGTACCGCCCGTGTCGAAGATGGTCAGTTGCGGATAGGAAAGACTGTGATATGTCCGCTGCACGCGGCCCGTCACCTGATTGAGACAGACGATGCCCGGCATGAAGACGGCATCCGTCGGCTCGACCTGCACGGCCAGGCGCAGGATGGCCTCGGGGGCGAGCGGCTGCCCGAGCGCAAACGATGCCGCCGCAAGGACCGCGGCGATGTCTGCGCTCGACGAGGCCATGCCCTTGCCGCGCGGCAGTTCCGACGTCAGGCGCATGCCAAAGGGAAGCTTCTCGATGCCTGCCCCACGCAGATAGAGCTGCAGGGCGCGGCGCGATTTCTCGCCGAGGCCGACGAACCCCGACAGCGTGACAGAGGCCCGCACCGTCGTATAGCGCGCGATCGGGCAGGTCACGAGAAACGGCCCTCCCGCGTGCCAGCCCTGCAGGAGCTCGCCGCAGGAGCCCGGCACGCGCACGGTCACGTCCTTCACATCGGTCGCTCTCATCGCATCACATCCAGAGGAAGCAGCCCGTGCGGTCAAACGGCAGGACGGCGAAGAGGAAGAAGACGATGAGCACGAGCGTCTCCGTCATGAGCTCGATGGCGCCGTAGACATCGCCCGTGAGGCCGCCGAGCTTCGCGGTCGCATAGCGGCCGAACACGAAGGCAAAGGCCAGCCCCGCGAGCAGTGCAGCGATGGCGGCGATGCCCCAGGGCGCGACGAAGACGAGTGAGGTGACGAGGCCGATGACGACAGCCCTGCGGTCTGCTGCCTCAGAAAAGGCCTGCCCCATGCCGCTCGGACGCGCATAAGGGAAGTGCGCGACGGCAAAGAGCATGGCCATGCGCCCGATGACGGGCATGACGAAGACGGCGATGAGCAGGACAGGCGCCGGCAGGTCGAGCAGCAGGGACCAGTCGAGCAGCAGGATGCTGCCGAAGGCCACGACGCCGAACGAGCCCGCGCGGCTGTCCTTCATGATCTCGAGCATGCGCTCGCGGCTGCGACCCGAGAAGAGGCCGTCCACCGCATCCATGAAACCGTCGCAGTGGAGGCCGCCCGTCAGCAGGATGGGCAGGATGACGAGGATGGCCTTGGCCGTATACGAAGGCAGGCCAAGGAGCGCGAGGCAGCCGAGCGCCGTCAGCAGGTAGAGGCAGCCGAGCACGGCACCGACGAGCGGGAAGAAGCGCGTGCTGCGGCCGAAGTCCTCGGCCGTCAGGTCTTCCTGTTTGACGAGGTGGATGCGCGTGAGGAACTGAAGGGCAGTGATGAAACTTCGCAATTTGGTTCTCCTTTAATACCCCATGCACTTCAAGAGCGCATAGGCAAAGATCAGGAACAGGACGGTCGCCGTGTACATCATGCGGATGACCTCCATGATATGCTTGGGGGCCGTGCGCTCGATGGCCTCGCCCATGTAGGCGCGGAACGTTTTCTTGCCGAAGTACGAGTTGATGCCGCCGAGGCGGATATGCAGAGCGCCGGCCACCGTCGCTTCGGCGTAGCCGCCGTTCGGGCTTGGATGCTTGGCCGCATCGCGGCGCATCATGCGCAGGGCATTGCGGGAGTCGAAGCCCAAGAGCCAGGCCGCGATGATGAAGAGCACAGCCGTGATGCGCGCGGGGATGTAGTTGAGCACATCGTCGAGCTTGGCCGCCGCCTTGCCGAAGTAGAGGTACTTCTCGTTCTTGTAGCCGATCATCGAGTCCATCGTGTTGGCCGCACGGTAGAGCACGGCAAGCGGCACGCCGCCGAGCACGAAGAAGAAGAGCGGCGCAATGACGCCGTCGACCGTGTTCTCCGCAATCGTCTCGACCGTCGCGCGCGCGACCTCCGACTCATCGAGCTTCGCGGTGTCGCGGCCGACAATCCAGCCGACGGCCTTGCGCGCCTTGTCGAGTTCATTCGTCAAGAGCAGCGCGTAGATGCCGCGGCCAGCCTTCGCGAGGCTCTTCGGCGAGATCGTGAAGGCGAGCAGCAGCGCCTCGACGGCCATCGTGCCCCACTCCCACGGGATGCTGTACGAGAGGTAGATGATGCCCGCTGCCACATCGTAGGTGATGAAGAGCACGAGCAGTATGAGAATGGCGCCACAGAAGAATTTCTTCTGGTCGCTGTCCTCTTCGCGGTAGTAGATGCGCTCCAAGAACGAGATGAGCTTGCCGATCAGCACGACGGGATGGAAGCGCGAGCGCGGATCGCCGATGATTGTATCGATGATAAAGGCAAAGATTGCAACATTCATACGCGCTCCTCCTCTCTGCGCTCTTCTGCCATCTCCGCCATGATAGCCTTGAGCTTCTCCATGTCGAGGGCGCGCTCGACGACATCGGCCAGATGCTCGTAGGCGCGCTCTTTCGCCTGGTGGCGGTTGCGCTGGATGGCGAGCGGCCGGAGTCCCTTGTGGATGCGCAAGGTGTTGATGAGCTGGCGGCGGAAGGCGTCATCGTCGAAGAGGCCGTGGATGTAGGTGCCGAAGACGAGTCCATCTTCGCGCAGCGCGCCGTCCCAGCGGCTCGGCTCACCCTTGGCCACATGGATGTAGAAGGGATGGCGCACGGGTGCAGAGAATTCCGTCTCCCCCATGTGGATCTCATAGCCCTTGAGTCCTCTGCCGAGCAGCGTGCAGCCGAAGAACTCCATGCCGGGGCAGTCGGCCGTGACCTGGCGCGTGTGCTTTGTCTCTGCAAATGTGGTCTTCATCGGCAGGTAGCCGAGTCCCTTGACTGCGCCGTGCTCCGACTCCACGTGATGCGGGTCCGCGATCGCCTCGCCGAGCATCTGGTAACCGCCGCAGATGCCGACGAGCGGCGTGCCATTCTCGACGCACGTGCGGATGGCTCTCTCTAGGCCAGACTCGCACAGGAAGAGCAGGTCCTCCGTCGTATTCTTCGAGCCGGGCAGGATGATGAGGTCGGGGCTGCCAAGTTCCAACGGACGGCGCACATAGGTGACTTCGACATCGGGCTCGTCGGCGAGCGCATCGAAATCCGTGAAGTTCGAGAGCTTCGGCAATCCGATGACGGCGATGCGGATGTCCGCCTTCTTCTCCTGCTTCGCCTCGCGCTCTTCGAGAGAGACAGAGTCCTCGTCGTCGATGCCCATCTCCTCGATGTAAGGCACGATGCCGAGCACTGGCTTGCCCGTCTTCGCTTCGAGGAAGTCGACGGCCGGCGTGAAGAGCGAGACATCGCCGCGGAACTTGTTGATGACGAGGCCCTTGACGAGCGCGCGCTCCTCCTCGTCAAGGAGCTCCAACGTGCCGACGAGCGAGGCCAGCGCGCCGCCGCGGTCGATGTCTGCGATGAGCAGCACCGGCGCATGCAGGTACTTGGCCACGCGCATGTTGACGATGTCGTGCGATTTGAGGTTGACCTCGGCCGGACTGCCGGCCCCCTCGACGACGAGCGTGTCAAACTGCTGCTGCAGGCGCTGCAGGGCCGCCTTGACCTCCGCGAATGCCTCGAGGGAATAGCCGGCGTGGTACTCGCGCGCGCTCATGTTCCCGATGGGACGGCCCGCGAGGATGACCTGTGAGCGGGAATTGCCCGTCGGCTTCAAGAGCACGGGATTCATGTCCACCATCGGCTCAAGGCCCGCCGCCTCTGCCTGCGCGACCTGCGCGCGGCCCATCTCAAGGCCGTCCTTCGTGACGTACGAGTTGAGTGCCATATTCTGCGCCTTGAACGGCACGACGCGCTGCCCCTCGCGGTAGAAGATGCGGCAGAGCGCCGTCGTCAGGATGCTCTTGCCGACATGGGAGCTCGTGCCCATGAGCATAATGGATTCCAAGGTAGTGCCCCTTTCTCTCTGATCTCTCTGAAACGATTACTTGATGCGCAGCGGGATGCCGCAGAGCACGGCGTAGACCGCATCGGCCGCTGCAGCGAGCTGCTGGTTCGCGAGGCCCGCGAGGTCGCGGTAGAGGCGCGCGAGGCGGTTCTCCGGCACGATGCCGGCCCCGACCTCATTCGTCACGAAGAGGACGGCCGTCTCCTCCGGCACTCCCTGCACGGCCTCAATCAGTGACGCCATCTCGCCCTGCACGAGCGCGGCCAACTTCGCTTCGTCATACGGCTCCGCCTCGCGGCAGAGCAGGTTGCTGAGGTAGATGGTCACGCAGTCGAAGAGGACGACCTTGTGCCCCTTCCCTGCCTCGCGGATGGTTTCAGCCGCCTCACGCGGCGCCTCGTACGTTTGCCAGTCAGAAGGCCTGCGGCTGCGGTGTAGGGCGATGCGGTGCTCCATTTCCGCGTCCCAGGCTTCTGCCGTCGCGATGTAGGCCACCTTGCCACCGGACTCTCTGGCCAGCTTCTCGGCGAAGGCAGACTTGCCGCTGCGCGCGCCGCCCGTGACGAGGATCATCTTGCCCATGCGCTGCAGGCCTCCACGAAGTGCGCCGCCGCCTCGGGGCAGCCGGCGAAGTGCAGGTGCAGATAGCTGCCGAGCACGTTCTTGCGACTTTCTCCCGCCTCATAGCATTCACCCGTGCGCAGTTTCTTGAAGCGGAAGGGGCTCTCTCCCTCTGCCTCATCCTGCGAGAAGTGGAACTCGTGGCCGCGCAGCTTCGTGCCGGCCTTGCCGAGCACCGTGTCCTCGATAAGCTCCGCTTCGACGTAGCCGACCATCTGGAGTTTCTCGGTCATCGCGGCCCGGCCGGGCAGGGCGCCGCACATCGCGTATTCCCTGCCCGTGAAGTCCTTGAGGGACTGCAGTAGGTACATGTAGCCGCCGCACTCCGCGTAGATTGGCATGCCCTTCTCGGCAGCCTCGCGGATGGAGCGTCGCATCGTCTCATTGGCCTCGAGCTTCGCGGCGAACATCTCGGGGAAGCCGCCGCCGATGAAGAGACCGTCGACTTCCGGCAGCTCCGCGTCGTGGAGCGGGCTGAACGGCACGAGCTCGGCGCCGCAGTGCGCGAGGATGGCAAGGCTCGCCGTGTAGTAGAAGGAGAAAGCCTCGTCGCGCGCGATGCCGATGCGGCAGCGCCTCGGCTGCATCTTGCGCTCTGGCATCGCGACTTCGAGCTCTGGCGCCAGGCAGGCCAGGTGCAGGATGGCCTCGATGTCAAGCGACTTGGCGACGGCTGTGCCCATCGCCTCGATGGCCTGACGCTCGCCCTCGTTCTCGGCGACGGGCACGAGGCCGAGGTGGCGCTCCGGCATCTTGAGCGAATCGTCGCGGCGCAGCGCGCCGAGCACGCGGATGCCCGCATCCTTCATGGCGCGGCGGATCATCTCCTCATGCGTCGCCGAGCCGAGCCGGTTGAGGATGACGCCGGCCAGGTTGACCTCCGGGTCGTAGTCGCGGAACCCGCAGGCAATCGCCGCGGCCGAAGCGCCCATCGACTTGACATCGAGGACGAGCACGACAGGCGCCTTGAGCAGCTTGGCGATGGCCGCCGTGGAGCTCACGCCCTCACGCCCGCCGTCGTAGAGGCCCATGACGCCCTCGATGACGGCGATATCCGACCCCTCCATCGTCCTCGTAAAGAGCTCCGGCAGCACCTGCTCTGGCACGATCCAGCTGTCGAGATTATGTGCAGGGCGGCCGCTGGCCATCGTGTGGTAGCCGGGATCGATGTAGTCGGGGCCGACCTTGAAGGACTGGACCGCGATGCCCTGCTCGCGCAGGGCCGACAGCAGCCCCGTCGCAATCGTCGTCTTGCCAGAACCGGACTGCGTCGCCGCAATCACTAAGCGTGGAATCGAATAGCGCATGGTAAACCTCCTGTTGAATATCTGAATGTCATGTCTGTGCATTTAGTGAATCTTATACAAGGAGTTCAGTCGCGGCCGTCGTCAATCTCGTAGAGCATCGCATTGACGGCAGCGGCGGCAATCGGGCTGCCGCCTTTCGTGCCCTCGACCGTGATGTACGGGACGAGGCCATTCTCAGCCAGCTCCTTCTTGGAGTCGGCCGCGCCGACGAAGCCGACGGGAATGCCGACGATGCAGGCCGGCCGCACGCCCTCCTCGCGGACGAGCCGCAGAACCTCAAAGAGCGCCGTCGGCGCATTGCCGATGGCGATGACGCTGCCCGTCAGCGCTGCGCCGAAACTGCGCATGGCCATAAGCGAGCGCGTCACGCCCTCCGCCTTGGCGCGCGCCGCGATCTCAGGGTCCGCTATCCTGCAATGGACCGTGCCGCCGAACGAGGCGAGCTTGCGCTTGTTGATGCCCGTGCGGACCATCTCGACATCCGTGTAGATGTCCGCGCCGCCGCGCAGGGCGGAGATGCCCGCCGCCACGGCCGTCTCGGAGATGCGGATGATTGGCGCGTATTCGACATCGCCGGCCGCATGGATGATGCGCGAGTAGACCTTCTTCTCCGCTTCGCTCAGCGAGAGTCCCGCAAGGTACGGCGCAATGAGCTCCATGCTGCGGTGCTCGATTGCCATCGGCTGCTTGATAAACTCCATCATGAATCCTCCCGATTCTCTATCGTTTCTACAAATGCCAGAACTTCTTCATACGTGTGCACGAGATGGTCGTACGGAAGGACAGGGCGGTCGATGATGATGACGGGGATGCCGAGCGCTGCGGCAGCCGCGATCTTCGTGTCCGTCCCGCCGATCGTGCCGCTGTTCTTCGTCACGATGACATCCGCGCGGCACTGCCGGAACATCTCATAGTTGAGCTCCTTCGAGAACGGGCCCTGCATGGCGACGACCTGCTTCGGCGAGAGGCCGAGCTTCTCGCAGAGCGAGAGGACCTCGGTCGTCGGCAAAACACGCGCAATGAGCGTGCAGTCCGCAAGCGCCTTCGACTCCGTGAAGCGCTGCAGGTTGCGACTGCCCGTCGTCAGGAAGACGACCCTGCCGCATTTTGCGGCCGCCTCGGCCGCCTCCTCGTACGAGTGGACGCAGATGATCTTGGCGGTAGTCTCTGCGCTTAGATCCGTCAGCGAGCGCTCGCAGCGCAGGTACGGGATACCGAGCGCATGGCAGGCCGCCATCGCATTCTCCGAGACGTGCACGGCATAGGGGTGGCTCGCATCGACGAAGCAGGTTGCCCGATGTCCGCGCAGGTACGTTTCCAGCGCCTCGCGGTCAAGCGGCTTGTCGTTGATGGTCAGTCTCTCGCTGCCGCAACGCTCGAGCAGCTGCTCGCCATAATGGCTGACGACGGAGGCTGTCACCTTGTATCCCGCATCGAGCAGGAGCCCCGTGAGCTCGCGCCCGTCCTGCGTGCCCGCTGCGACGAAGATCATAAGCCGCTCTCCTTCCTGCCGTAGCCGCGCGGCGTCAGCATCCAGCCCTCTTTGACGTACGTCTGCGAGTTGCCGATGATGACGAGCGAGAACATGTTGATCGTCTCCTTCGTGAAGTCCGCGAGCGTCGAGATGGTCTTCGCCTGCTCCGCGCGGCTCGCCGCCGTCACGATGCCGACCGGCGTCTCTGGATTCCGGTACTTCAAGGCGATGCGGCGGATCTCCTCGATGTGCTGCACGCGCTTCTTGCTCTTCGGGTTGTAGAGTGCGATGACGAAGTCGCCGGCCGCCGCCATCTCCGCGCGCCTGCAGATGGTCTCCCAGGGCGTCAGCAGGTCCGAGAGGCTGATGACGGCGAAGTCGTGCATGAGCGGGGCGCCGAGGATGGAGGCCGCCGCATTGACGGCCGAGACACCGGCGATCACGCCGCCAAAATGCGGCCGCTCTGCCACCTCTCTCTGAAGCACGAGTTCGAGCACGAGGCCGGCCATGCCGTAGACGCCGGCGTCGCCGCTCGAGACGACGACGGTCTCTTTGCCAGATGCCGCGGCCTCGACGGCCATGCGGCAGCGGTCGATCTCGTGCATCATGCCCGTGCCGATGACCTCCTTGCCAGCAAGAAGCGGCTCAATCAGGCGGATGTAGGTCGTGTAGCCCGCGACGACCTGTGCGCGCTCGATTGCCGCGCGCGCCCGCGGCGTCATGTCGAGCAGACTGCCCGGGCCGATGCCGACTACTGTGATTCCTGCCATTCCTGTCTTTGCTGCCATACGAGTGCCACCGTCACTTTCTCAAATCTTGTCTTGCCGAGCGCCATGCGCCCTCCTCCTGCGGCCAGCGCCGCTGCCTCACAGACGTTGCCGATGCCGATTGTCTGCCGGACGAAATCCGATTCTCTGAGGCCGTACTGCTCGATGATGCGCTGGAGCACATCATTTGCATAAAAATACAGCGGGCGGCAAAGCTCTGCCGCCGCCTCGTGAAGGCCCCGCTCCTCCCGCTTGAACACAGTGGAGCCGAGCGAGGTGATCGCTTCCATCGGCATGCCGATGCGCGCTGCCGCCTCTTTTAGTGCTGCAAGGATAACTTCTTTCGGCGTTCCCCTGCGGCAGCCGACGCCCGCGCGCAGTGCCATCGGGCGCAGGAAGAGGCGCCCCGCCCGCGCCTCCGTGCACGCGGCGCTGATGATGACCTGTGGCCCCGCCCCGCGCTCCCGCTCTGCCAACTCGCGCACCGGCAGGCCACGCCGCGCGAGTTCTTCCCGATAGAACGAAGCCAGTGCACAGGCGGGGTCCACGTAATACGAGATGGAGTCACCGCGAAGCATAGCGCTGTTGACGGCGAGGATGGCCGCGTGCGGCTCGGGGAAGAGCCCCAGCTCCGCCGCCAGCGCATCGGGCGCCACAAGACCTTCGACGTCCGTCGCCGTCGTGATGACGGGCTCCGCGCCGAGGGCAGTCGCCAGCGCGCGCGTCAGGCGGTTCGCGCCGCCGACATGACCGGATAGCAGGCTGATGACATGGCGGCCCTGCTCGTCGAGCACGACGACAGCCGGGTCCTCGAGCTTGCTCACGAGATATGGCGCGATGCTGCGCACGGCGATGCCCGCCGCCATGATGAAGACGAGCGCATCGTAGCGGTGGAAGTTTTCCTGCACCGCTTCGCGCAGGCGCCCGAGCGTCTGCGCCCCAAGGATGGCATGGCGGCTGCTGACAAAGAGCGAGGCCTGATCGCCAAGGGCGAGGCCGACCCGCCTCGCCAGTTGTGCGCCTGCCTCGGTCAGCGCAAAGACGGCCGTCCTCATCGGCTCGCCTTGCGGAACATGTGCGAGAACTCTGGCGCGTAGAGGCGCGAGAGCTCGTAATCCGCCCCGAGGCAGTGGCTGACGACGATCATCGCCGTGCGGTCGATCTGCGCCCCTTCCACCTTGGCGACGATCGTCGCCAGCGTGCCGCGCACGATCTTCTGCTCGGGCCACGAGGCCTTCTGCACGATGGCGATTGGCGTGTCCTCTGCATAGCCGCCCGCGATCAATTCAGCGACGACCGTCTCGAGCATCGTGATGGAGAGGAAGATGCACATCGTCGACTGATGCGCGGCGAGCGCGCGGAGCTGTTCGCGCTCCGGCACGGGCGTACGCCCCGGCTGCCGCGTGATGATGACCGTCTGCGAGATACCAGGCAGTGTGTACTCCTGGCGCAGCGCAGCGGCTGCTGCGAGAAACGAACTGACGCCCGGCACGACGTCGTAGGCGATGCCCTTCTTCGCCATCGCATCCATCTGCTCCTGGATGGCCCCGTAGATGGCGGGGTCACCCGTGTGCAGGCGCACCGTCATCTTGCCGGCTGCCTCAGCCTCTTCGATGACTGCGATGACTTCATCGAGCGTCATCTTCGCCGAATTGTGGATGACCGCATCCTCACGGCAGACCGCGAGCAGCGCCGGATTGACGAGCGATCCCGCGTAGATGACGACGTCGGCCTCCTCGAGATAGCGCCTGCCCTTGACCGTGATGAGTTCCGAGTCGCCAGGGCCCGCGCCAACGATGTGTACCATGAACTATGCCTCCTTCGTGCATGTGATGATGTAGATGGGATTCTGTGCCTCGGCCATGTCGTAGGGACCCACGCGGCGCAGGCGGCTGACCTGCACCTGGATGGCCTCGTAGCGGTAGAGGTCCGCGTGCGCGTGCAGGTACGAGAGAGCCGCCGCGAGTGTTTGCACCGTGATGCAGTTGAGTACGAGTCGACCGCCCCTGCGCAGCTTTCCCGCCGCGCAGTCGAGTATCGCCTCGAGATGCCCGCCACTGCCACCGATCAGGATGACGTCAGCAGAAGGAAGCGCCTCGAGCCCCTCCGGCGCCTCCGCTTCGATGATGGAGAGGTTCCGCAGATTGAAGTGCGCGCCGTTCGCCTCGATGAGCGCGACTGCCTCTTTCTTGCGCTCGATGGCGTAGACATGGCCCGCCGGCGCGAGGCGCGCCGCCTCGATTGACAGCGAGCCCGTCCCCGCGCCGATGTCGTAGATGACATCATCGGCTTCAATCTGCGCCTTGACGAGCGTCAGGATGCGGATTTCCTGTTTCGTCATCGGCACCTTACCGCGGATGAATGCCTCATCGCTGAGTCCCACCTTCATTGCCATACTCCTCTCTCGTCTTTTCCGGCCGACGGTCCACGGCAATCAGGATGCAGCTGCCCGTCTCCGGCAGCGCCGGCGCCTCCGCCAGCGTCGTCTCTGTGATGCGCTCATCCTCATAAGAAAGACGCGCACAGATGAAGAGGCGCGTCTCTGGCGGCCAGCCGTGCGCGAGCAGCACAGCCGGTATGGTCTTTGATGTGAATGTCCTGTCGGTCAGCATGCCGAGCACGCTGCCGCTCTGATACGCGAGGCGCTCCGCCGCCGGCTTTCTGCCGTGGAAGGACAGCAGGCGCGCTTCATGCCACGGCAGAGCGAGCCGCGCGAAGGCCAGCTGCATGGCGCTGAGCCCCGGGATCACGCGGATGCATGCGGCAGGAAAATGGCGGCGCAAGGCGTCGAGCAGCGAGTAGTAGCCCGGGTCGCCCGAGACCATCACCACGACATATGACGTTGCGAGCGCCTCGCGGATGAACTGCATGACCGCAGTGATGTCGCCCGTCACGGCCATCGTCCGCTGGCCCTCGCGTGCAAACTGCGCGAGCGCGCGCCGCCCGCCCACGAGGACCTGCGCCTCGCGGATGGCCCGTGCGGCCGCCGGCAGCATGTAGTCGGGATGGCCCGGCCCAATGCCGGCCACGATGATATCATTCATGTTCCCTCTCCTGCTCTGGCAGATGCCAGTGATACTTCTCCCCGATCTCGCGCGCTACTTCGTTCATGCCGAGCAGCCTGCCCTGCAGTGTCACCATAACGACGCCGACCTTCATCTTGCCGAACAGGTAGCGCTCAGCGCGAAGGCCCGCGCGCTCGGCGATGCTCGTACAGACCGTCTGCTCAAGCCCTGCTTCGCGCAGGACGGTCAGCGCTTCCTCTGTCGCATTGCTTGCGAGGACACGGCGCGTGCCTGCGGTGCTGAGCCCCGCGGCCGCCGCATAGGCGGCAATCGTCTCGAGCCGCGCGTCCGCGATGCGGTTGTGCGTGTAGAAAACGCCGGCCGCGACCTTGCAGAGCTTGCCGATGTGACCGAAGAGCAGGACGCGTTTGACGCCGCGCTCTGCCGCCTTCTCGAGCATGAAGCCGATGAAGTTGCTCGTCTGCACGAGCAGCGCCTGCGGCAGGCCCCACGCCTTCGCCAGGTTCTCGCCGATCTTGCCCGGCACGAAGACGAGCTCCTCGGCACCTGCCGCGCGCGCGACGTCAATCTGCGGCACGAGCGAGTTCTTGAAGCCCTCCTCCGACATGGGCCGCAGCACGCCAGTCGTGCCGATGACGGAGATGCCGCCCTTGACGCCGAGGACGGGGTTCAGCGTCTTCTCGGCCAGCTGCTTCCCCGCAGGGATGGCAATCGTGACGTGCAGGCCGTCGCTCGTGCCGATGACCTCGCGTGCCGCGCGGCGCATGAGCTCGCGCGGGCCTGGATTGATGGAGGGCTCGCCGACGGGGACCGAGAGGCCGGGCTTTGTCACCGTGCCGATGCCCTCGCCAGCCGCGAAGGTCATCGCGCCGTCTGCCACATGGCGCACCGTCGTGAAGACGGAGACACCGTCCGTGATGTCAGGGTCATCGCCCGAGAACTTGACGACCTCCGCACAGATACCCGAGTCCGACTGCACGACCGCCTTGATGGGAATCGTGAGCTCTGTGCCGTCGAGGGCCGTGAGCTTGACCGGCTGCCAGGGCAGCCCCGCTTCAAAGAGCAGGGCCGCCTTGACCCCCGCGGCTGCACAGGCCCCTGTCGTATAGCCGCTCTTCATGAAGTCCCCTCCTCAGCGCAGCTGACGGTTGAGGAAATCGCGCCCAAAGACCGTCAGCGTGTAGTAGAGACCGATGAGGAACGGGATGTACTCGGCGATGAGGCGCCAGCAGACTGCGACGATGCCGACGGTACCGGCAGGCACCGTATCGCTGAACAGCAGCACGAAGCCGCCCTCCGCGATGCCCGAGCCACCTGGCGTCGGCGTGAAGTAGAGCAGCATGTTGAGGAAGATCATGCGCCCCATGACGCTGTACCAGTCCGCATCCGTGACGCCGAGCCCCAAGAGCAGGCACGGCACGATGGCGTAGATGCAGAGCAGGTTGAGCCCCGACTCCGCAAAGACGAGCAGCATCGCCTTCGGCGAGGCCGCGAGGAGCGCGATGGCGCTCTTCGTGTCGCGGTAGAAGGCGATGATCTTGCAGCGCCGCTCCTTCTTCGCATGGCGCGCGATGCGGATGACCAGGTAGTCGAGGTAGCCGCGCCTTGCGCCCACGACGATGGCGATGATGACAACGAAGGCCGTCAGCGTGATGGCCATCAGCGTGTCGTTCGAGATGCCCGGCACGATGCCCGCATCGTGCATGAAGATGAACGGCATGCAGAGCACGAGGAACAGGATGGACAGCAGCGTGCGCACGATGACGAGCACGGCCGCCTTGCCGGTCGGCACGCCCGCATGGCGCAGGAACATCAGCTGTGCGACCGCGCCGCCCGTCGCGCCCGGCGTCAAGAGTGCGAGGAAGTAGTTGCCGAAAATGACCTGCACGGCCTGATACAGCGTGATCTTCTCGTCCGATATCTTGACGAGATGCATGAGGCGGCTGCCGTCAAAGAACAGCCCGAGAGACACGGCAAGGATAGCCAGCGCGATTGACCACGTCTTGAACTGAGTCAGGTTTTTAAGCGTATTGATGTCCACCGTCGTGTAGATGACGGTCCCGGATATCACAAGCACCAGGACGATCAATATAAGGAATCGCTTGTAAAACTTATTCATGAAAACTCCAATCCAGCTGTCGTGCCGCCTTATCTTCAGACGACGGTTTCTTCATGAGCCGCAAACGCATTGTGATTGTGGATGGACTCATAATTCTCACATTCGATCGAGAACCAGGCGATGCCCGGCAGGCTGCGCAGCGCGAGGACCGTGTCGCGCAGGATGTCCTCGACGAATTTCGGATTCTCATAAGCAGCTTCTGTCACGTATTTCTCATCCTCGCGCTTCAGGAGCGGATAGATGGGTGAAGACCCCTGCTTCTCGATGAGCGCGGCGAGGTCCTCGATGAAGATACACTCCTGCTCCTCGCGGAAGCGCACGGCCGTGCGGCAGACTGAACGCTGGTTGTGCGCTCCGTACTCTGAGATCTCCTTGCTGCACGGGCAGAGCGAAGTGAAGGGGACGTCGACGCCGAGCGTGAACGCCATCTTCTCGCCGCGCACCTTCGTACCGCGGAAGAAGCAGTCGAGGTCCAGCACAGACTTGCGGCGGCTGACCGGCGCTTCCTTGTCGATGAAGTACTTGAAGGAGAGCTCGACTTCGGCCGACTGCGCGTCGAGGCGCTCGAGGGCCTCCTCGAGCATGGCCTCCATCTCTGGCTCAGCCAGCGGCTTCTTGCTCCACGGCATGAGGATCTCGAGGAAGCGGCTCATGTGCGTGCCCTTGTACTCCATTGGCAGTGCGACCGTGAAGAGGATACGCGCGAGGACCTGCTGGAAGCCGCCGTCCTTCGTCTTGATCAGGAACGGCAGATGCGCGTCCTTGATGCCGACGCGCTGGATGGCGATGCCGCGCGCATCGGCCTGATTCTGTACGTCGCGCATCAGACTTCCCTCGTCTCGTAGGCGATGGGGTCCTCGACACCGGCCTCAGCAAAGCCGCGCAGGCGCAGCTTGCAGCTATCGCAGACGCCGCAGGCCTTCTCGCCGCCCTTGTAGCAGCTGTGCGTGAACTGGAACGGCGCGCCGAGCTTCGTGCCGAGCAGCACGATGTCCTTCTTGGAGAGGTCCTGCAGCGGTGTCTCGATCATGATCTTCTGGCCCTTGACAGCCGTCGCCGTCGTCGCGTAGTCGGCGAGGGCCTGGAATTTCTCGATGAATTCCGGGCGGCAGTCCGGATAGCCCGAGTAGTCGACGGAATTGACGCCGATGTAGACGTGCGTGGCACCGAGCACTTCAGCGTAGCCCATCGCGTACGAGAGGAAGATCAGGTTGCGCGCCGGCACATACGTCGGCGGCACCGAATGGCGGTTGACATCGCCCTCCGGCACCTCGATCTTCTCATCCGTCAGTGCGGAGCCACCGATGGCCTCCATATTCGTCTCGATGATCAGGTGCTTCTTGACGCCGTAGTATGCGGCGATCTTCTTCGCGCCCTCGAGCTCGATGCTATGACGCTGGTGGTAGTTGAAGCTGATCGGGTAGACGTCGTAGCCCTTGCTCTTGGCCACGGCCATGCACGTGCAGCTGTCCAGGCCGCCTGAAAGTAAAACGACTGCTTTTTCCATGATGATTACTCCCTGCTATTTTTGAGCGGCGCTCAGCCGCGGATCTTCTTGATGGCTTCTTCGATATTTTCTGCGCCGTAGATGGCCGAACCCGCCACGAGCACATTGGCGCCGGCCTGACGGACGAGACGGCTCGTCTCCTCGTTGATACCGCCGTCGACCTCGATGTCGCAGTCGAAGCCCATGTCCTGGATCGTGTGGCGCAGCATGTGGATCTTGTCGAGCTGCGACTCGATGAACTTCTGGCCGCCGAAGCCCGGATTGACCGTCATGATGAGGACCATGTCGAGGTCCTGCAAGAGCTCTTCGATCATCGCGAGGCTCGTGCCGGGATTCAGTGCGATGCCAGCCTTGCAGCCGGCAGCCTTGATCTGCTGCACGATGCGGTGGCTGTGCTTGGCCGCCTCGATGTGGAACGTGATGATGTCCGCGCCGGCCTCAGCGAAGGCCTCGATCTGCGTCTCGGGATGCTCGACCATCAGGTGGACATCGAAGACGCCCTTCGATGCCTTGCGCAGGCTCTTGACGACAGGTGAGCCCAGCGTGATGTTCGGCACGTACGTGCCGTCCATGACATCGATGTGGATGTAATCGGCGCCGGCGTCCGTGACGCGCTTGACCTCATCGGCCAGGTGGGCAAAATCGGCGGAAAGGATGGACGGTGCAATCTTGATCATTTGTATTCCTTCTTTCTGGCAAGCATCTGTGCTTCCTTGACTTCTTGCAGAATCTGTTCATAAGCATCGTACCGCTCGCGCGTGATGCTTCCCTCTTCTACGGCCGCTTTGACCGCGCAGCCCGGCTCGTGCGTGTGGCTGCAGGGCGAGAAGCGGCAGGCGCCCTCATACGGGCGGAATTCCGGAAAATAATGCGGCAGGTCGGTCACTTGAAGTTCCGCCATCTCCATGGCGCTGAAGCCCGGCGTGTCGACGATGTAGCCACCCTCGTAGGGCAGGAGCTCCGCGACGCGCGTCGTGTGGCGGCCGCGTTTGATCTTCTCGCTGACATGGCCCGTCGCCAGCGTCAGAGCTGGATTGACCTGATTGAGAAGCGAGGACTTGCCGACGCCGGACGGTCCCGCGAAGACGGAGACCTCCCCCGTCAGGCGGCTGCGCAGTACATCGATGCCCTGCCCCGTCTGCGCAGAGACGCGCACGACGGGATAGCCGATTGTCTCGTAGTCGCGCAGGAAATCCTGCCATGGCCCCTCGTAGAGGTCCATCTTGTTGACGCAGATGACAATCTTCGGGATGCCCGACCACTCCGCGAGCACGAGGAAACGGTTCAAGAGAAGCGGATGGAGGTCAGGCGCTGCCGCCGCAAACGTCAGGATGACCTGTGTGAGATTGGCCACTGCCGGCCGGCGCAGCAGGTTCACGCGCGGCAGCTGCTGTTCGATGACGCCCGTGCCATCAGGCAGCAGCTCGATGGCGACGCAATCGCCCGGCACAACGCCCGTGCTCTGGCGCCGCTTCTTGAACTTGCCGCGCAACTTGCAGCTCACGAGCCCCGCTTCCGTCATGACATAGAAAAAACTGTTGTACGCCTTGATGACGCGACCTTCTACCATGTACCCTCCTGCTATCCTTTTCTATTATAATACTTGCGCGGGCAATGCATCACCGCTCTTTGCCTGTCTCATTCTGCTTGGATGGGACTTTTACCTCGCTGTTGCTGTTCTTCTCCGGGTCTTTCTTGTCGGTCTTCTGGACCTGCTGCTTGACCGGCTCAGCGATGACGAGACTGATGCTCGAGCCCTCTTCTACCTCACCGCTCGCCGGCGACTGGCTGACGACAGTCCCTGCCGCCTGACGGCTCTCCTGCTTCGAGACGCTGCCGACCTTTAGACCGCGGCTCTGCAGAGCAGCCTTTGCCGCATCGAGCGAGACGCCCGTCACATCCGGTACGCTGACCTTGTGGCTCTGCTTGCCCTTGCTGACCGTGATATCGACCGTCTGGCCACGGCTGATCTTCGTGCCGGCCTTCGGGTCCTGCTTGATGACTGTGCCCGCCTCTTCATTCGAGTACTTCTCGTAGACCGAGCCGAGCTTCAGGCCCATCTTCTTGAGCTGTGCTTCCGCATCCGACTTCGAGAGTCCCGTGAGGTCTGGCATCTCGATCTCTTCGCCGCCCTTGCTGACGTAGATCGTGACGAGGCGCTGCTCCTTGACCTTGGAGCCTGCCGTCGGGTTCTGCGAGACGACCTGTCCCGCCGGCACGTCGGCATTGTAGGTCTCCGCCACATTGACGCGCAACTTCTTGTCCTCGAGGATCTGGCGCGCGAGCGTCATCTGCTTGCCCGTGACATCGGGAACCGTGACCTCCGCCGTGCTCCAGAACTTGCCGTAGCTCATGAACGCGCCTACAAAGAAGCCAGCCAGCAAGACGACGAGCAAACCTGCTATGAATTTCTTCGACTTGAAGATGGACTTCTCCTTCTCGGGTTCGTCCTCGTCATATCCTTCATCTTGCGGCGCGCGGCGCGGAGGGATGGGCTGCTGCGTGGGCTGGACACGCGGCAGGACCTGCGTCGCATCGGGGTCCTGCGCCATCGGCGCCATCTGCGGCATCGGCTGCGAGCCCGCCATGAGCATGCGCTCGGCCTGGCTGATGTCCTGCACGAGCTCCGCACTCGTCGGACGCATGGCCGGGTCCTTGCTCATCGCCTTCGAGACGATGGCCTCGACGACGGGCGGAATGGCGGGGTCGATCTGGCGCACGGGCACCGGCTCTTCCTGCAGATGCTTGACGGCGATGCTGACAGGGTTGTCGCCCGTGAACGGCAGCTTGCCGGTCAGCATCTCGTAGAGCACGACGCCGAGCGAATAGACATCCGACTTCGGCGTGATCATCGTGCCCTTGGCCTGCTCCGGCGAGAAGTAATGGACCGAGCCGATGACATTGCCGCTGTACGTCATCGTGGACTCCGTGACAGCGCGCGCGATGCCGAAGTCGGCCACCTTCGCGTGGCCGTCAGCCATCATGAGGATGTTGTGCGGCTTGATGTCGCAGTGCACGAGATTGTTCGCATGCGCGTGCGCGAGCGCTTCCGCGATCTCGCGGGCCACGCGCAGGGACTCGCTGACCGAGAGGTGCCCCTCTTGGCGGATACGGTCCTTGAGGGTGCGGCCCGGCACGTATTCCATGACGATGTAGTGGTCGCCATCTGCCACGCCGACATCGTAGATGTTGACGATATTCGGATGCGAGAGGCGTGCTGCCGCCTGGGCCTCACGCTGGAATTTATCGATGAATTCCTTGTCCTGCTTGAACTCTTCATGCAGGATCTTGACGGCCACAGGCCGATTGAGAAGGCAATCCTTTGCCTTGTAGACATCGGCCATGCCGCCTCCGCCGATCAGCTCTTCGAGTTCATAGCGCTGATCCAAGATACGCTGTACCATATCCGTTCCCCCTACGATTCCAGTATTCCAAGTAGATTATTCCAGTATCTAACGATCTAAAGAAGAGTCACATCAGGCTCTCAATGATGTCTCGTGCAATCGGCGCGGCTTCTGTGCCGCCTCCGCCGCCATTCTCCACGATGATGGCAAAAACGATCTTGCGCGCCGGCAGCTCGGCTGAGCCGATGAACCAGGCGTGGTCCTTGCCGGCGGGGTTCTCAGCCGTGCCGGTCTTGCCCGTCACGCGGACGCCCTGCACGCGTGCCGCCGTGCCCGTGCCCTTCGTCACGACATCTTCCATATAGCTGTCGATGACGGAGGCCATCTCCGGTGTCGTGGCCGTGAGCCAGCGCGAAGGCTGTGCTTTGTAGACGACCGTGCCGCCCGGCGTGATGACATCCTGCACGAGGTACGGCTTCATGACCTTGCCGCCATTGGCAAAGGCGTCGGCGAGCAGGGCCATGTGCATCGGCGTGACGAGCAAGGCGCTCTGGCCGATGGCCGTCTGCGCCTGATCACCCTTAGAGAGCTTGCCGAAGTCCGGGAAATGCGACTTCGTCATGAGGATCTCATCGCCGATCTCGCGGTCGAAACCGAAGCGCGAAAAAGCATTCTTGAGCTTCTCATCCCCCATGCGCATGCCGAGCGTGCCGAAGGTGATGTTGCACGACTCTGTGACAGCCTGCCTGAGGTCGACGCGGCCGTGGACTTCTCCGTGACTCTCGCGTATCGTGTGACCACCGCCGACGTCGAGGATACCATCGCATTCAAAGATCTCCGATGTATTCGTCACGCCGTCTGTCAGCGCTGCATCCGCGATCATCGGCTTGATGGTCGACCCCGGCGGATAGAGCCCCTGGACCACGCGGTTGAGGAGCGGGCTGTCCTCCTGAGAGGAGAGCTCCTTCCAATTCGACTCGATGTCATTGGGGTCATACGAAGGCGAGCTCACCATCGCGAGCACGGCCCCAGTCCTCGCATCGAGTGCGACGACGGCACCGCGCCGGTTGCCGAGCCCCTCGACTGCCGCCTTCTGGGCAGCCGGCTCGATTGTCAGCTTGACGTCATTGCCGCGCTCTGACTGCAGGAGCTGCGAGAGCGGGCCGAGCCGGCTCATGTCAGCCGTCAGGCCGAGCAGCGCCTGATTGGCGTGGCCCTCGATGCCGGCACTGCCGATGTTCTCGCCGTTGTAGCCCGTGACGGCGGCCATGCTCGCGCCGAACGGGTAGACGCGACGGCCATCCTGGCGCGTCTCGGCCAGCACCTGGCCGTCCGCCGCGAGGATGGACCCGCGCTGGATATCCGACTGGGCTGCGGCGCTCCTCATGTTGAGCGGATTCTTCGCGAGGTCATCCGCCTCCCAGGTCGAAAGATAGATGATATAGACAGCCAACAGGCCGAACAGGGCCATCGCAAACGATGCCGCCCTGAGAACCTGCCGCTTGATTTTCCAGTCAGACATTTTTCCGCTCCTTTGACAGGGATAAGAGCATGCCGAGCAAGATGAATCCCGACACCATCGAGCTGCCGCCATAGCTGATGAAGGGCAATGTGATGCCCGTCAGCGGCAGGAATTTCGTCACGCCGGCGATGATGATGAAGGCCTGCATCAATAAGAGCGCACTGCAGCCAGCAGCGAGCAACAGCTCCTTCTCCTGCGGGCAGGAGAGCGCGATGCAGATGCCGCGCCAGAAGGCCATGACATAGCAGGCCATGAGCATCAGCGAGGCGATGAGGCCCATCTCCTCTGCGATGGCGGCAAAGATGAAGTCCGTGTGGACCTCGGGGATGAAGCCCGGATGGCCGTAGCCAAAGCCGGTCCCCCAGACGCCGCCCGTGCCGAAGGCAAACAGGGACTGGACGACCTGATAGGCCATGCCGTTCGGGTCCTGCCAGGGATTGAGCCAGATATCAAAGCGCACGCGCACATGGGCAAAGCCCATGTAGCAGATGACTGCGGCGATGCCCATGAAGAGCAGAGCCAGGAAGACATAGGAACGGCTGCCCGTCGCCATGTACGTCATGAGCACGGCGATGCCGAAGAACAGCAGGGCAGAGCCGAGGTCTTTCTCCACGACAAACATCAGGACCGCAATGCTCCAGATGCAGATGAGCGGCGCGATGAAGCGAAGCGGCGGCAGCTGCAGGAACAGAAGCCTGCGCTTCGGCAGCGTGAGCACCTTGCGGTGATCCGAGAGGTACGCCGCGAGGAACAGCACGATGAGGATCTTGCCGAATTCCGACGGCTGCACCGAGAATGGGCCGAGCACCAGCCAGTTGCGGCTGCCGCCGATCTCCGTGCCGAACAGGATGGGCAGGAAGAGCACGACGACACAGCAGATGCCCGTGATGTACGGGTAGTCGACCAGCCTGCCGATGCGGTTCCAGAAGCGGATGACGAAAAACATCAGGACCATTGCGATAAGCAGCCAGCGCAGCTGCGGTATGAGCAGCGCAGGCTTGAGGCGCGCGATCTCGACCACGCCGATGCTGGCGAGCAGCATGACGAGCGGGAAGAGGCACGTGTCCATATGACGCCGCACGAGCACCCCCTGCATGACGATGGCCGCGACGATGACGGCCGCGAGCCACGGCAGGTACGAGATGCCGAGCAGGCTCTCCGTGTGGATGATCCCCGACTGCGGATGTGCCTTGAGATAGAGAACGACGAGCCCTGAGAGCAGGATGCCGAAGGGCGCCAAGAGCATACTCCAGTTCTTCATACGGCATACACCACCACGACGGCTGTGACATTATCGCGCCCGCCCGAGCGCAGGGCGGCCTCTACGAGGGCCCGCGCTGGGTCGGCTTCCCCCTGCTGCAGGATGGCCACGATCTCTTCCTCTGAGACCATGTTCATGAGGCCGTCTGTCGCCAAGAGCAGTACATCGCCCTCCGAGACGTCGAAGCAGCCGCTGTCGACCTCGAGCGATTCCTCAACCCCCACGGCGCGCGTCAGCATGTTCTTCTGCGGATGGATGCGCGCCTCTGCCTCCGTGAGCTCACCGTGCTCGACGAGGTCCTCGACGTACGAGTGGTCGCGCGTGATCTGCTGGAGGCTCTCGCCGTGCAGCAGGTAAAGCCGGCTGTCCCCGACATGCGCCCAGAACGCCCGGCCTTCCTCGATGTGCAGCATGGTCGCCGTCGTCCCCATGCCCTGGCAGTCCGGATGCTGCGCCACCGTGGCGAGGATCTCGTGATTGGCACGATGGATCGCCTCGCGGAGGTCCTGCTCCTCGATGTGCGGTAGTCCCGAGAGAGACTCCCGCACGGACTTGACGAGGATGTGGCTCGCGACTTCTCCGGCCGCATGGCCGCCCATGCCGTCGGCTACCACATAGACCTCCGGGGCAAAGACAGCGGCGCTGTCCTCATTGATCGGCCTGACACAGCCGACGTCGGTCGCTTCATAAACCTTACTCAAAATTCTCACCTCTCGAACCGAAGGGTGACGAGACCGATGCGGATCTTGTCACCAGGGCGCAGATACGCCCTGCCCTCCAGGATTTGACCGTTCACATACGTATGGTTGATGCTGCCGAGATCCTCGATGACATACTGGTTGCCATGACGATAAATCTGCGCATGATGGTGCGACACATAGCCCTCGGGGATCACGATGTGATTGTCGCGCCCGCGTCCTACCATGAGCTGCTCGCCGAAGGCAAAGCGCTTGCCCGCGAGCTCTGGCTCCGGCGCTTCCAGCACGGAGACGACAGCCTCCTGCGGCTTCGTCTCAGGCTCCCGTATCGCCTCTGCCTTCTTGCGCACATCTCCGAAGAGACGTCGCGCGAGTGTCACGGTAAACCAGAGGAGCCACAGGAGCATGCCATATTCGAGCACCACGCGGATGCCCTTGAGAAAAACGGCTGTCACCGCCAATTATATCACCTCATATCGAAGGACCGTCATGCCGATCCGTATCGTATCCCCATGCTGCAGGCGGCAGGAATCGATGCGCCGCCCCTCGACGAATGTGCCATTCGTGCTCTGCGCATCGTAGAGCACATGGCGATGATGCTCATAGGAAATCCAGGCATGCAGCCGCGAGGCATTCGTGTCCGTCAGGATGAATTCATTCTTGTCCCGCCGCCCGATGTAGACCTGCTTCTCCCCAATCTCGAGGTAAGCATCGAGGTCAGGTCCCTCGACGACCGTCAGCGCCGCCATCGCGTGGAAGGCCGGCAGATTGAGCGGCACGTGGCCGTCGAGCGACGGCCGCTTCTGCAGGACGAGCGTATTGGCCGAGACGTCCTCCATCTCATCGGACCGCCCGCAGCGCAGCTTGTAGACACCGCGGCTGAGTCTCTCATCCTGCTCCATGCGCACAGTGATCACACCGTCTGCCGCGCAGTCCTGCAGGATGATCTGCTTGGCCGCCGTCGTCCGCAGGTCCTCGATGACGCGTCGCGCACAGAGGCGGTGGTAATCCTCGGGATTCAGCGAGAAGATGAACGCCGTGTCGATGTCCTGCCGCTTCTTGCCCGAAGCCTGATGGCGGACTTCCCGTTCCATGCCATTCATGAGCTCGACGGTCTCAAGGCTGCTGCTGAATTTCTTGTTGAAGAAACCTTCTATGTGATTGGCCAGATACGATTCCCATGTCCCTAGCCCCATGGTTTTCGCCTCCGTTTCTTTTACAATGACCACTATCCGTACATTATACCAGATATCTGCTGAAAAAGCTGTGAATTTATCGGAAAACGGTCATCCATCCAGGTGCTTGTTGCGCAGCTGCCCGCAGGCCGCCTGGATGTCCGTCCCCATCTCGCGCCGCACGGTGACATTGATGTGATGCGCCGTGAGGTAGTGCTCGAACCAATCGATGCGCGCAGCCGACGGGCGCAAAAGATGGCGCTCCGCCACGGGGTTGATGGGGATGAGATTGACGCTGGCCAGCTGGCCGCGCAACAGGGAGACGAGCTCCCTCGCCTGTTCCTCACCGTCGTTGACGCGGTCGATGAGGATGTACTCGTACGTCACGCGGCGCTTCGTCACCTCGGCGTAGTGGCGCGCTGCGCGTACGACATCCACGAGCGGGTACTTGCGGTTGATTGGCATGAGCGTGCTCCGAAGTTCTTGCTCTGGTGCGTGCAAAGAGACCGACAGCGAGATGGGGATGCCCTCCTCGGCGAGCTTGTACATCTGCGGCACGATGCCCGATGTCGAAAGCGTGATGCTGCGGTAGCTCAGGCCGAGGACATAGTCCTCGTGCAGCAGGCGGATGAAGCCGAGCACGTTTTCGTAATTCATCAGCGGCTCGCCCGAGCCCATGATGACGACCGTATCGACGCTTTCGCCCTGCCCCTCCGCGCGCAGCATGTCACTTATAACGATAGCCTGTGAGAGGATCTCGCCCGTCGTCAGGTTGCGTGCCATGCCGTGCAGGGTCGAGGCGCAGAAAGCGCAGCCCATATTGCAGCCGGCCTGTGTCGAGACGCAGATGCTATTGCCGTAGGGCTGGCGCATGAGCACCGTCTCCACCGCCGTGCCATCGGTAAACTCCAGCAGGAACTTCGTCGTATGACCGTCGGCCGAATCGAGCCTGTCCTTGCACTTCGGGCGGCCGATGACAAAGGCACCGGAGAGCTCCTCGCGGAGCTTCTTCGAGAGATTCGTCATGTCCGCAAAGCCGGTGGCGCCGCGCTGGTACATCCACTCCGCGATCTGGCGGGCGCGGTACTTCGGCAGCGAGAACGGCTGCAATGCTTCTTGGAGCTCTTCAACGGTCAGTCCAAAAATATCCTTCAACGTCTTATCCTTTCTTATCCGTCTGATCCATCTTCTTCATGCGGCAGATGAAGAAGCCGTCCGTGCCGTCGATATGCGGCAGCAGCTGGACCATCTTCGACTCGGCATGCTTCGTCGGCAGCGGCAGGTAGTGGCCCGTCGTCTCCAGCTCGAACTCCGGATGCTGCTCGAGGAAGCGGCTGACCACGCCCTGATTCTCGGCGAGCTCAATCGTACAGGTGCTGTAGACGAGCACGCCGCCCGGCTTGACGGCTCTCGCCGCGCTCTCGAGGATGGCGAGCTGCAAATCTGGCAGCGCCGCGATCTCCTGCTGCGTCTTGCGCCAGCGGGCGTCTGGCTTGCGGCGCAGGACGCCGAGGCCGGAGCACGGCGCATCGACGAGCACGCGGTCGGCCATCGCCTCATACTGCTCACCGATCTCACGCGCGTCGATCTCTTCTGTCTCGATGCTCTGGATGCCGAGCCGCGCCGCGTTCTCCTCGATGCGCTGGAGCTTGTGGCTGTAGATGTCACCGGCGAGGATGCGGCCCTCGTCGTGCATGAGCGCCGCCATGTGCGTCGTCTTGCCGCCCGGCGCCGCACAGCAGTCGATGATGAACTCACCGGGCTGCGGCCCCACGACATGCGCGACGAGCATCGAGCTCTCGTCCTGCACCTGACAGCGCCCCTCCTGCAAGGGAGCGAGCGCATCGAGTGCACCATGATGACGCACGAGGATGCCCTCGGGAGCCCATTGCGATGGCTCTGCCTCAGCACCGGCCGCCGCGAGCTCAGCGAGGAGCGCTTCGCGGTCTGTGCGCAGGGTATTCGCGCGCACGGAGAGGACGGGCTGTTCATTGTCAAATGCGCAGAGCTTCTCCGCCGCCTCGAAGCCGAAAGTCCTGACCCAGTGGCGCACGAGCCACTCGGGGTGCTGGCTGCGCAGCGCGAGGTTCTCCGTCGCATGGCCCTTGCCGCTCGGGAAGGCCGCCTTCTCGGGCTCGCGCACCGCCGTGCGCAGGACGGCATTGACGAAGCCCGAAAGCCCCTTCACGCCCATGCCCTTGGCGAGGTCCACGGCCGTGTTGCAGGCAGCGGAGGCCGGCACCTTGTCGAGGTAGAAGATCTGGTAGAGGCCGAGCCGCAGGATCTCGCGCACGAGTGGCTGGATCTTGCGGACAGGGCGGCTGACGTAGCGGCGCAGGATCCAGTCGAGCGTATCCCCCGCCTTCACAGCACCGTAGACGAGCTCCGTGACGAAGCGGCGGTCCTGCTCGCTGAGATCCAGCTGGCGCAGCGCTTTCGCAAGGGCCACATTGGCGTAGGCGCCGTTCTCATGTACTTCATATAGGATGCGGACTGCCGTCTCGCGCGCTTTATCCATAAATCCACCTCATTCATCTTATCTGTATTTATATTTATATCTATGTTTATTTTTTATCCTTTGGCTTCTGGCTTCGGGATGATGATCTTCTCGAGCTGAGCCCGCACTTCCTCGATGTCCACATGTGTGTTGTAGCACGGCCCGTTGGGGCGGATGTTGAGGACGCCTACAGCCGGCAGCGGATAGACATCCTGGATGCCGCTCATGAGATCTCGCTCACAGGCGATGGCCAGCACGGCCTTCGGCTTCGTCTTGTAGACAATCTGGCGGGCGAGCGTCCCGCCCGTCGCCACGAAGAAGTGGAATCCCATCTCGTGCGACAGCGTCACGAGGGCACCGATGTCACAGGCGCCGCAGCGCTTGCAGTTCTCCGGGTCCCGCGTGATCTTATGCGGGCACGAAGCGAGCTGCAGGCAGTGCGGTGTCACGACGAGCAAACGGTCAGCCGGCACGCGGATGCCCATGCGGTTGAACAGGAGGTTGCTGACCGCGATGAACGAACCCTCGAGCTTGCGGCGCCGGATGCCAAAGACGGCCCCTAAGCGCACGGCCAGCGGGAAGAGCAGGTTGATGAGCTCGTACGTCTGGCGCTGCAAGAACGGCAGGTACGGAAGCCCCGCCACTGCGAGGACCATGTTGAAGATGCTGAAGAACGCCCCGAGCACCAGGACGGTGAACACCGCGCCAATGATCCAGGGCAACATGGGCTGGATGGAACGGAGTCCCGGCACGCCGATGTACCAGATGGCGTAGAGGATGGCGGCCATCAGCACGGCCGTCAGAGACAGCATGCCGATGAACAGGCGCTTCTTCGGGCGCCCCGTCATCACGTAATCGTTTTTTGCCTTTGTCATAGTTCAGTCCTCAAACTGAGCGGGCAGCGCGATGGCATGGCCGTTGAGGTAATCCCGTGCCGCCATGCGCTTCTTGCCAGGAGCCTGGAGCTCCGTGACCTCCAGCACGCCGTCGCCCGCTGCCACAAAGAGACCTTCTTTCTTGTCGGCCCGCAGGATGGTGCCCGGCTGCTCGGCTGTCTTCTCCGCCGTGCAGCGCGTGCGCCAGATCTTGTACTTCTTGCCGCCGAGGAACGTGTAGGCACCAGGCCACGAATCGAGACCGCGCACGAGGTCGTGGATCTTCTTGGCAGGCTCTGCCCAGTGGATGTGCCCCGTCTCCTTCGTCAGCATCGGCGCGTAATTCGACTCACCCGTCTGCGGGATGCGCTTGAGCGTGCCAGCCGAGAGCGCTTCGAGCGTCTCGATGAGCACCTTGGCGCCGAGCTCCATGAGGCCGTCGTGGACCTCCTCGAGCGTCGTGTCCGGGCCAATCGGGAACTCTGCCTTGAGCAGCATGTCGCCCGTATCGAGGCCGGCGTCCATGAACATCGTCGTAACGCCCGTCTTCTTCTCGCCGTCGATGACGCACCACTGCATCGGCGCCGCACCGCGGTAGCGCGGCAAGAGCGAGCCGTGCACATTGATGCAGCCGTACGGCGGGATATCGAGGATGCGCTGTGAGAGAATCTGGCCGAAGGCCACGACGACCATGAGGTCCGGCTTCTGCTCCTCGAGGAAGGCCGTGAATGCCTCTTCCTTGATCTTCTTCGGCTGCCATACGGGCAGGCCGTGAGCCTCGGCCCAGGCCTTGACTGGCGACGGCACGAGCTTCTGGCCGCGGCCTCTCGGCTTGTCCGGCTGCGTCACGACGCCGATGACGTCGCAATGCTCGTAGAGGGCCGCAAGGCACGGCACGGCAAACTCCGGCGTGCCCATGAAAATGACGCGGAACTTCTTCATGCCTGATTCCCCCTGTGCAGACTCTTGGCGATGTCGATGAAGAGCTGGCCTTCGAGATGGTCGAGTTCGTGCTGGATGCAGCGCGCCAGTAGTCCCGTTGCCGTCAGATGCTGCTTCTTGCCGCGTCGGTTGAGGAATTCCACCTTGACCTTGGCCGCACGCTCCACCTCACCGTAGATGCCCGGCACGGAAAGACAGCCCTCCGTGTCCGTCGCCGTGCCCTCGCGGAACGTGATGACGGGATTGATGAGCTCGATGAGCCCGTGGTCGTCCTGGCAGTCGATGACGACGACGCGGATGGGACGGCCAATCTGCGGAGCGGCGAGGCCGACGCCGTCGCTCTCATACATCGTGACGGCCATGTCGTCGAGCAGCTTGCGCAGATCCTTGTCGATCTTCTCCACCGGAGCGCAGACCTCCTTGAGGACCGGTGCTCCTGCCTTCTTGATTTCCAATATTGCCATAAAGAAAATTCTCCTTTTATTCTCTGTATCAATAGCACGGACGCGCCAGGCTGCCTGACGCGTCTATCAATCACTGCATTCTCATTTGCGTTCATTGACCGCTTTGCACTGCTCGCCGGCCTTGACCATGATGGCCAGCACGACTTCCGCCGCCTTCTGGAGCGACGGCAGCGGCAAGTACTCAAAACGGCCGTGGAAGTTCGCGCCGCCCGTGAAGAGGTTCGGGCACGGCAGGCCCATGAACGAGAGGCGTGCACCATCCGTACCGCCGCGGATTGGCTGGACATCCGGCTCGACGCCCACCTCTTCCATGGCCGCACGCGCGAGATCCACGACGCACATATTGCCATCCTCGATCTTCTCGAGCATGTTGTAGTAGACATCGCGGTGATGCGCCTCGACGGAACCCTCACCGTACTTCTTGTTGAAGAACGCGGCCATATCATCGAGCAAAGCCTTGCGGCGCTCGAAATGCGCGCGGTCGTGGTCGCGCACGAGCATCTCCATCGTAACCGTCTCGACGCCGCCATGGATCGTGTGGACGTGGAAGAAGCCCTCATGGCCTTCCGTGTACTCTGGCTTCTCGCCGGCCGGCAGCATCTGCTGCCACTCCGCGGCCATCGTCACGGCATTCTTCATCTTGCCCTTGGCATCGCCCGTGTGGACACTGCGGCCGTGGAAGACGATCGTCGGATTGGCCGCATTGAAGTTCTCGTACTCCAGGCCGCCGAGCTCGCCGCCGTCAACCGTGTAAGCAAAGTCCGCACCAAATGCCTTGACGTCGAAGCGGTCCGCACTGCGGCCCGTCTCCTCATCCGGCGTGAAGCCCAAGCGGATCTTGCCGTGCTGGATTTCCGGATGTGCTATGAGGTATTCCGCCGCGCTGACGATGGCCGTAACGCCGGCCTTGTCATCGGCGCCCAAGAGCGTCGTGCCATCCGTCATCATGATGTCTTGGCCCTTGTAGCGCTCAATGCCAGGGAAATCCGCTACCGAGAAGACGATGTTCTTCTCTTTGTTCAGCACGATATCGCCGCCCGGGTACGCGCGGATGATCTGCTCGTGGATGGGGCCGCCCGCCGCATCGGGACTCGTGTCGAGATGCGAGATAAAACCGACGACCGGCGCACCGCCGCCGTTGTTGGCCGGCAGCGTCGCCATGACATAGGCGTGCTCGTCCACGGTCACCTCGGTGAGGCCGATGGCGCGAAGCTCTTCTGCCAAGTGCTTTGCCAGCACCATCTGTCCCGGCGTCGAAGGGCATTCCTTGTTATTTGCCTCATCCGACTGTGTATTGAAGGAAATATAATCACGGAACCGCTTGACGACGGTCTCCATCTCGATTTCCATTTTCATGTCAATCACCTCATACTATTAAATCATCATATTATTATACCAAGAATCGCAGACAGCGACAAGTCAGCGCGCCGCCTTTCCAGTGTCCTGCGACTGCGTCAGAGGGACTTCGCCATCATGCACGAAATGGTGGATCGTGAACTGCTGGAAGGTCATTGCAGCTGGCGAAAGCGGCCGCGATGTGTTCCAGGCGATGCCGACGGCACGCTTGCAGAGCGGGAATGATATCGGCACGAAGACGACGCCGAGGTGTTCCGTACACGGCACGTGCGGAAGGATACTGACGCCGAGGTGAGCCGCGACAAATGAGACGAGCGTATGGACCTCATCCCCTTCAAAGACGATCTGCGGGTGGCTCTCCGCCAGGTCGAGGAATTGGTTGACCTGTTGGCGCAGCGTGTAATCCGGCTTCAAGGCGACGAACGGCTCGTCTTCGATCTCGCGCAGATTGACGCGCGATTTCTGCGCGAGCGGGTGGTCCTCCGGCACGACGAGGAACATCTCCTCCGACCAGAGGTACATCCAGGCCGTATCGGGCTCATTCATCGTCGAGCAGAGGCAGATGTCCGTCTCGCCGCTCGTCAGCTGCTCCGAGAGCATCGACGAGTTCTGCTGATTGAGCTTGACATCGATGTGTGGGTAGCGCTCGTGGAACTGGCGCAGGATCAGCGGCAGGAAGGTATCGCCGAGCGAGTGCAGGAATGAGAGGTGCACGACGCCAGCGCCGCCGTTGTCGAGCTCGATTTCCTGCTCGGCCAGGGCGAGCTCGCGGATCACGCGGTCAACGTGGAACAGGAATTTCTGTCCGGCCTCGGTCAGCTCCGACGTGCGGCCATGGCGCTCGAACAAGGTGATGCCGAGCTCCTGCTCCAGCTTCTGGATGGAGCGCGAGAGTGCCGACTGCGAGACGGCCATCTCTTCCGCCGCCTGCGTGAAGTGGTGGCACTTGGCCATCGCCTGGAAGTACTTGAGTTGTGTCAATTCCATTCTTTGTTCCTCGTTTCTTGCTTTCTTGCATATCATGCATAATTGCTTTAGGTTATAGTCTATTATATGCATGAGTGCATGGACTGACAACGTTTTCCTGCTTCTTTCCCATGAGTTTTTTGCATTGTATTCGTGTATACAAAGCATAGTTCATGCGTTTTCTGCAAAAACGCAGGGAAATGACTTGAATTATGCACATTTTGCATCCTATTTGTGAAAATTATACATTAGACGGCCCGGAAAAAGGCGACTATACTGAGTTTCAGATTTCATCCATAAGTATTTCCGATAAGTATTTTGATAAGCAGGTGAGAGATTTTGAATAACCGTATCCCCTTGGATTATGTTGAAGAGCTCTGTGCAGAGACGGGCATGTCAGAGAGCGATGCCTACCGCATGCTGACTGTCGCGCACTGCACGGCCATCCATCATCCACGTCATCACAAGAAACTTGTTTCAGCTGGAAAGGAGTCTTCTAATATGGCAGATGCAGCTGCCCCGACGCGCCTCTGGTCGCGCGATTACGTATTCGACATTGGTGTCAACTTCCTCGTCTATTCGGTCCACTTCCTCTTGATGCTCTGGTCCACAGCCTATGCCATCTACACGTGGAATGCCTCCATCAGCATGGCCGGCCTCGCCTCGGGCCTCTTCATCGTCGGCGCCCTGTTTGCGCGCATCCCGGCCGGACGCTTCATCGACTTCGTCGGCCGCCGCAAGATGTTCCTCGCAGGCACGCTGATGTTCTTCCTGCTCGTCCTCTGCTACGAGCTCGCGCCGACGCTCGAGGTCTTCATGGTCGTCCGCTTCCTGCACGGCCTTTCGTTCGGCACGACTTCGACGGCGGCGAGCACGGTCGTCGCCGCTCTCGTCCCGCTCAAGCGCATGGGCACAGGCATCGGCTACTTCACGCTCGGCGTCACGATGGCCTCGGCCATCGGCCCATTCATCGCCATGAACCTCACGGCTGCGCATGAATTCACGCTCGCCATCGAGATCTGCTCGGTCGCCACGTTCGTCATCTTCGCGCTCTCCTTCTTCATCAAGGCACCGGAGCGCACGATCCTGCCGGAAGAGAAGGCCGACCTCCACAAGGTATCGTTCGACCGCTTCTTCTCCATCAAGGCCCTCGCGATTTCCTGCATTGCCCTGATGGCAGGTGTCTGCTACTCCACTGTCCTGAGCTTCCTCGGCGCCTACACGGCCCACATCGGCATCACGGGCATCGGTGCGACGGGCTTCTTCCTCTGCTTCGCTGCCACGTCCTTCATCAGTCGCCCGCTGACTGGATACCTGCTCGACCACTTTGGCGGCAATGTCGTCATCTATCCGGCACTCATCTGCATGGCCATCGCCATGGCCTTCATCGGCACGGCCAGCACGGATGCTGCGATGCTCATCGGCGCCCTGTTCCTCGGCTTCGGCTACGGCACGACGACGGCTTCCTGCCATGCACTCGCCGTTCACTGCGCACCGATGCATCAGGTCGGCGTCGCGACGAGCACCTACTTCGTGCTGCTCGACTTCGGCATCGGCGTCGGCCCCTACACGCTCGGCAGCTTTGTCCCGAGCTTCGGCTTCTCCTTCGTCTACCTCGCAGCCGGCGCCATCTCCCTCGGCGGCATCGCGCTCTACTACTACCTGCTCGCACGCCATCATCGCTTCACGCGCCATCAGATGGACCGCGACAGCGAAGCCAAGACGATCATCGCCGAGCGCCGCCAGCGCTTCTACGAGAAGCGCCTCGCCGCAGCGCACTGATCAAGATTCCCACGATTTCCAATACACGATACAAAAATACGGTATCCATCATCGCGATGGATACCGTATTTTCGTATGGGAAACTGCTGCCTCATCGGGCAGCGAGCATCGACTCCGGCTGCAGATGGTAGATACGCACGGCGTTCTCGTAGAAGACTTCCTGCCAGTGCTCCTCTGGGATGATTTCCTTCGTGAAGGCGATGTAATCCCCTAGGTTGGCAAGCGGCCAGTCCGTGCCGAACATGAAGCGGTCGTAGAGGTCGAGATACTCGAGCCAGCCCTTGAGCCGTTCGATGTAGAAATGCTTCTTCTCGCAGAACGCCGCAAAATCCGGTATCTTGCGCTCCAAGAGCCCCGAGAGATCCGCTGCGACATTGGGGTTCTTCTCGATGACGGCTGCCGCGTCGGTGAACCACGGCTCACCGAAGTGGCACATGACGAACTGTACCTCGCGGAACTTCGTCGCCGCCTCATCCATGACGAGCGGGTGGCTGTACTTCAGCAGTGCCTTGTCCGTCGCCGTCAGGCCCGTGTGGACCGCGACTGGCTTCTTATAGCGCGCGGCCAGCTCATAGATGGGCGCGAGCCGGTCGTCGTAGAGATAGAATGAAGCGTAGCCCGGATAGAGCTTGATGCCGACGCAGCGCTCGCTCCTCAGATGCTGCTCGATGAGATGGAGCTTCTGTGGCAGCTTCGCCATGTCGAAGACCTGACTGTCGAGCCCGATGCAGTAGGACAGGAACGGCGGGTAAACGGGCTCGAGCTCCTCGACGGGCAGATTGCCCATGACGATGCCGTACACCATACCGCGCATCCTGTACTGCTCGAGCAGGTGGTCGGCGCTGTTCTCGTGCTCTGCCGCCTTGGCAATCTCGTCAAAGTAGGCATCTGTCGCAAAGTGAAGATGTGCATCGATAATTTTCATAGACTTTCACCTTATCTCGGCGCATTGCCTCAGAGGCGTGCAAAGGCCTCTTTGGCGAGCCGCGCCATGTACTTGGCAGCCGGTCCGAGGGCTGCCGGATCAACGTGGAATTTCGGGTTGTGATTGGCCGGTGACTTGCCCGTGCCGACGAGCACGAAGGCGCCTGGGATCTCCTCCTGATAGTAAGCGAAGTCCTCACCGGCCAGGTTGACGGGAGCCGGCTCCACAGTCAGGCCCGACGCCTCGGCCACCTGGATGGCAAAATCCGTCCAGGCGGGCGTGTTATTCGTCGCTGGCGGTCCGGCATACCAGGTCAGCTCAGCATGGCCGCCGAAGGAAGCTGCCTGCCCCTCTGCGAGTTCGTAGATGCGTTGCTTGATGCGCTTGCGGTCCTCCGCCGTCAGGCAGCGAACCGTGCCCTCGAGCCACGCGGATTCGGGGATGACGTTCCAGGTGTTGCCGCTCTCGATGTGCGTGATCGAGACGAGGCTCGGATGTGCAGGGTCGATGTTGCGCGAGACGATGCTCTGCGCCGCCGTGACGAAGCTCGCCGCCATGACAATCGGGTCCGTGCCGCGCTCTGGATGCGCCGCATGGGTGCCCTTGCCGCAGAACGTCACCGTGAACTTGTCGACGGAAGCCGTCACGGCACCCGCGCGGATGCCGAGCGTGCCGACATCGTAGAGCGGCGACGTGTGCAGGCCGAAAATGGCCTGCACTTCCTTGAGCACGCCTGTCTCCATGACCTTGTGCGCGCCGCCCGGCGCTTCCTCCGCCGGCTGGAAGATCAGGTAGACCGTGCCAGCAAGATCCTTTTCCTGCGCCTTGAGCAGATAGGATGAGCCGAGCACCGTGCTGATGTGGAAGTCATGACCGCAGGCGTGCATGCGACCCGCGTGCTCCGAGGCGTAGTCGAGGCCCGACTCCTCCTGGATTGGCAGGCCGTCGATGTCACAGCGCAGCGCGATGAACGGCGCCTCCCCTGTGCCGACCTTGGCTACAAGGCCTGTCTTGAGCGGCAGGTCGAGCACCTCAATGCCCGCCGCCGCGAGGTCAGCCCTCAAGCGCTTCGTCGTCTCGACTTCCTCATAAGAAAGTTCCGGATGGCGGTGGAACCAGTAGAATTCATCCGTGATCTTCTGGAGGATTTCCTGTTCATTCATATCGATCCCTCACTCTATATGCATAGTTCGTTGGTATGTTTTACAGACATTGTAATATAGTGTAAAGCCCTTGTCAATGAATAGAAACAGTGTGCATGAAAGGATGACTCTGCCCTGAAGCACGATTGAGCAAGCATCCATCCAGATTTCAGGTATGTGGAAATTTAACCATATAACATTTGTATTTACAAATGTTATAGCGTATAATATTTGTAAATACAAACGTTAAGGAGTGATTCGATATGGGAAAACGGATCATTTTGACACCGAGTATCCGCCGCATCCTGCAACAGATGGGGGAACAGATCAAATTAGCTCGTCTTCGCAGGAATATCCCAGCGAGCTTGATTGCCGAACGCTCAGGGCTTGGACAGACGACTATCTGGCAGATTGAAAAAGGAAGCCCCTCTGTCTCGATGGGTGCTTATGCGAAGGCACTCCACGCAATAGAGGGCATGGACAAAGAGCTCCTGCGCATCTGTCGAGAAGATGAACAGGGGCGGATGATACAGGACGCCAGCCTCGTACGGCGCCGCGCATCCAAGCGGAAGATGAGTGCACATCATGATGCGGAATAAGACCAAGATGATCACAACAATAGCCACAATCATACAACGGAATCAGAAGGACCTTACCTGCAAGTACAGAAAAACCACAACCAGTGCCGCAGTCGTTACCATTACCTTAACACTACTACATACTGTTAGATTGCTAAATCAGTCTGCTCGCATACCCACTCTAGTACTTTTTCACCGAAACCATCAACTGTATCCTCTAATCGAACAGACTGCATGTACGGCAGAACACTGCTAATGCTAATGCCTGCATCAGCATAGCGTAGCATACCTGCATCCATCGTACTGTCGCCAGCCGCCAGTACTCCATCAAAGTTAAATTTATCACAGAACCGACTAAGACTCTCGCCTTTATCAAAATCTGCAGGGTAGATATAGAGCTTTCGCCCGCTGCTATTCGCACAAAGACCATTCTTTACTGCCAATACACTATATTCATTTGCACAATCCATCAGCTTACTCACTGTTTCACAGATGGCATTTATAAACATCCCGTCGACTATCTTGGCTAAATGAAAATGTGAGTCTTTTTCACAGCGCTGATATATATCCATCAGTATATCGTGATATCTTTTCTCTATACATGCTGATGTCTGTTGCCATGCTACATCTATCTTATCTCGCACGAGCAGATTCGTCCCATTACCGACTAAGGCGTAGTCAGGATTACAGCCATCAGGAAAATCGATTCGACGATACTGCTCTATAGATCTGGTCGTTAGCGGCATAAATTCCACTCGATCTGACTGACAGATTGTATGAAGCATACGAATACTGGCTGACGACATATAGCTCTGCGGATTGCCATTTATATACTCGACACATACATCTCCTTCTGCTTGATTCTTATATGAATGAAATAGCGTATTGTCGAGATCACAGGCAAAGAGTATCTTCCTCTTTTCCATATCAATTATACATCCCTCAACTCTTTTATGAGCCCACAAGCTCTGTAGTTCTTCAATGGATAAACTTCAACCGGCACGCCCTTTTCCCGTGCTAGCTCATAAAGATGCCCCAGATGCTCATCATCATGCAAACTATGTACGAGTATCTTCCATGGAATGCGCCGCAAGCAAACCCGTGTGGCCTCACCAATGCTCGGCTTTATCAAATTGATGTCATTTATGTCAAAATGTGCCATGATGGATCGTACTTCTTCGATACCAAAATGTACCTCAGCAGTTGTAGCCGAGGATTTCGGCACACGCTCCGGAGCTTGGAACTCGGCCTCGATAGCATCTAGAAATCTATATGTCAAATCCTCTGGCTTGAATTTTTCGTAATACATAGCACCATGAAAATCATCCGCCCCTATGATATCCGGTCGGTAAAAAGTACGACTGATGAGCCCCGACACAGTAGAATTCAGGCATGAACTAGCAATGAGGAAATCATCATGTGTGCCGCACTTAGCCGCCACATAAGCTGGATCAGAGAGCACGGCCAGTCCAGAATCGACAGCAGGATAATCATGCATGGCCTCTTTCAATTGATTTCGTATAGCGCCCTTACCAGTCCAGCCGTCAACAAACTGAATTTCCTCTGCAGCATGGCGAGTCAGTATATAGCGCATGGCATTGCGATCTATTCCTTGTCCCCTGATTATCGATATCGTGTAGTGAACCGGACTCACAGCAAAATATTTTTCCATATAATGCTTTATGAGAATTCCTATCGACGTCCCAGCCCGCGCGAGGGATACGAGCACTACGCTCCTGCCTTTTTCGTGATATATCTTTGCTGCCACTGAGGCCACAGCTGTCGCCGTGACCGACGAATATCTAGTCAATGCATCATAGAAAAGCCGCATGTATTTCGGCGAAGGCAAATGTTCTAACGGCAGCATGGCCGAGTATGGCGTGCCAGATTGAATATATCGCTCACGAACCTTGTTCTCGAGCGGATCTACCATCCCAGTGATGTCCTTAAGCAAGATTGTGACATCATCACCTCTATAGGAACTTCTCATCAATGCGCCACCTCCACTAAACAAAATCTGTCACACCGCTGTCCGAACGCCGCCATTATATCATGCATCGCCAAATCCTTATCACCGTCTGCATCAGTCACGACAATGACTGCATCGTAATTGGCCAAATCATATATATACGTCTGCCGCTCGTTTTCATAAAAACTATGCAGCGAATGTCCTTCATAGATAGGATAAGCACCATCGATGCATACCCCTATCGGACTGCGTGTCGTAGCCTGGCAACGGACCAGCTCAAACTGCTCACGCGCCTCTAGCAGTTTCCCACAAATGAGTGCGGGATACATGAATTCCTCCGTACCAATGATGAGCGCACTATCGAGCCCAGCTAGTTGCTTTGAGAGGTAGCTGACTACTTCTGCCGCCAGTGCGCGGCACTGTTTGTAATATAGGCCAGCCCACTCGCCTTTGCGCACATCACTGACCCGAGTAGCCGCCCGATACCTTCTGTAGCTACGCTGTTCAAAATTTCCTGTAGCAGTTTGTGCAGCTTCGATGGGTATGCCTCTGACTCGACTCTCGTAATCTATGTTCTCCAAACGACATAGTTCGCAATGAGCAATATGGGCTTCTTCCATCCTGATTTCATCATCCGAATCAAGACGATTTATCAGGGAGACCGCAGCAAAGTCTTGCCTGCTCAGTCCCGCCACATCTTGTCGCATGACAGAAACCATGTTGCGCATGGTTTTCCCTGTCGAAATCTCATCATCGACGAGCACAACCGGTGTACCAGTGATATGTGATAATGTCGCAGATGGCAGTTTCTGTTCCACTGCATGACTATGCTCCTCGGAGAATTCTATATATTCTCCTGCCAGACTTTCACGAGTCGTATGAACATAAAAGCAATCATCTGCCAGATTGGCCGCAACAATTGCTCCGACAGCTGTCGCTGTCTCCGCAAAGCCGATGACAAGCCGTGCTGACGGATATTTCTGTGCTGTAAGACACCCCAGATCATTCATCATCAGCAAAGCATCCGTGGGTGATACTGGCATATGCTTGGCCTGCCATGGATTAACCAGCAGATAGCTTCGCTTCTTATTCGCATAGCGCTTAGCCAAGCGGAATATTTCTTTTTCGTATTTCTTCATTTCACATCACCAAACGCCTCAGCCTTTGCTCCATATATATCACCTAAAATTTTTATCTTTCTCGCCCAATTTTTATGACATTTGACTTCATTCATGCGACCGGTATCTCTGCTTTTAGCCACGCCTAGCATCTCACTTCTCCAGCCCAGTATGTTGCAAGCATCTTCATAGTCAGCTTGTGACGGCTTCATACTCTCGTATACTACAGGCAGCTGGCTTGGATGTATAACGGTCTTACCAATGAAGCCATTCAAGCGATCGAGTTCAAGCTCACGCCGCAACCCTGGTTCCCATCTCTCATCTTCTGAAGCACCGAAATACTCCCAGACCGGTCCGGATACGACAAATACATCGCTGAACTGATTCACTATGTCAATCAAGATATCCCGAACCACTCCAATCTCGTAGATATTCTGCCGAAAAGAACGACGCAAACCAAACAAATTGCAGAAATCATTACCACCTACTCTAACATTCAGTATACAATTTTTCATAGCCATCAATTCCTGATGCAGATTAGTGAGTTCCTTCCCCCTTGTCCTACTATCGGCAATAGCTCTACTTTCTAAAATCGGCATACCATATACCTTATGACTTGATGCGGCATTGATTTCAGCCAGCAAGTCTAGATAGTCTGCTGCATTGGTAGTATCAAATTTTGGGAATACATAGCCTGTAAGCAGATTTGCCAAACTTCCAAATTCCCTATGCAGCCGCCTTAATTGATTAGGTGTTCGTACACGCACAAAAAGCAGTGGCAAAGAATTATTGCCTGATTCACTTATTTTTTGCAACGTACACCTGAGGCGATTCTCTGCCTCGTCTAGGGCATGATCCATTATTGAATCCTCTAGACAAAATACTAGCGACGTGAGACATGGTATCCTATGTTCGATGATTTTCTGAGCAATAGTTTCATTCAAAGCCGGAGTATATAAAAGACCTCCTAGACGATATGGCAATTCTATTTCTTGTTGTAAATCTTCTTTTCCACTATCTATCATTCATTTAATCCTTTCTTCCTCTGACCCATCTCAATCCCCAGCCAAAAGCTTCATCCAAATATTTATGGCCATTATAGAATTGAACAATTTTTGATATAGTGAAGCTACCATGTCCATTATTTTCCAACATAGCAATGCCACACATAATCTTATTAGATCCATACTCATCCATTTTCACGATAATATCAGGACTTCCTGGACATTTTATTGTCACCACACCATCTGCCTGCTGCCAATTCGCTATCCCATCATATATAAAGGTATAAACTAGGACACGCTTTATTTTATTGACTTTCTTGCCATTTATGCGCAGTGTTTCACCACCTATCGATGCCCCAGTTCTATCATCTCCATCGAGCGCTATATATGGTGCACGCTCCAATGAGCCGAATGCATTACCAAGCGCCTGCACTGTTCCTTTTTGTCCATCATAAAGTTCGAATAGACAGCCGAGATCCAAATCTATAGCTCCATTATTACGACTGCCGAACAGAGCTGAGAAAAATCCACCTGAGCTCCCGTTAGGATTGCTCTGATGCCAGTTGAGATTTATAGATATCTCGCCTAATGCCTCATTGTTCTTTTTGACAAGGCTTACTTTCTGGCCTTTTTTCAATTCCACTTTCTTTAATGAAACAGTAGATTTAGGCTCAATCTTTGGTGTTGATTTTACCTTTGATTCATGCCTAGTAGCGGAAATTTGGCTGTCAGTCACTTCTAATCCATAGCTTTTAGTAAGCGCCGCCAGTCCGCCATTATATCCAGCACCTATAGCTTGAAATTTCCAATTACCATTGTGACGATACAGTTCACCTATCACAACAGCTGTCTCTTTTTGAAGCGCTCCCTGTTCAGCATCATAACGGCATATGCGGCTACCACTCGACTTATCACTGACCTGGACGTGCAAGTTTCGTACCTGCTGGAAACTTTGACCGCGTTTATCAGCATCGTATATAGTCGCTGTAAAATCTATTTTTTCTACGCGTTCGGGAATAGCGACTAAGTCTATGCGAAGTCTTTCTTCCCCATCATCTCCACCCTCATGGATGACACTGCCACTAGGGTGACGCTGTTGACCATAAAAAACCATATCGTCATCGCCAGCTGCCTTTCCGTTTCCATCAAGAAGGAATGCAGCCACATCCACATCGAGATTAGATGAGGTATTCCAGCCCACTTCAACCTCCAGATGTTTTATCTCTGGACGTGCTTTATCGATATCTACTTTCTGACCACGCTGCAGTTGCTGTGCCATCTGTGTTTGTGCCGCCATGCTTCTCATTTCTATTCCCCCTTATTCTCACTGAACCTCTATGCCATAGCTCTCACATAGTCTTCTGAGGCCATCGTTATATCCTGAACCGACACCTTTCATCTTCCATGCCCCCCGATGACGATATAGCTCTATTCCTACCAGTGTTTTTTCTCTAGAAATACGATCAAGTGGCAAATAGTAAATCCCTTTACCCGCACATGAAATCTGTACGAAAGCATTACGCATCCCCGAAAGGTTCTTCGCCTCATCTTCACCATAAGCAGAGAAACAAATCGCTATTTTTTCAGTATCACTGACTACGCTAGCAAGTTTGACCAATGCCGATGATGTATACTCTCCCGCATTTATCACAACCGCTCCATCGCATGAGGCAGGAAAGCCGAAATATACCATGTCTTTATCGCCATGTGCCTTTCCATCAGCATGCAGCAAATACACATAGCAGTCGACCTCGATATCATCAGATATCGATGCATAGCCTAGCCCTATAGCCAGAGACATTTGTGAATATGATGTAATATCTATGCGCTCACCAGCGTGCATCAATTGTCCCTGCGGTGCATGACAGTTCGCATCATGCACCTCCCCTTCGACATCATCCGGATTGCCAGTAAGATCGCATAGCAGTAGCTGCGTCAGATCTATACCGGGAGCCAGACCATTTTCACCAAAAGATGCCCCGAGTCGATTCGCCTGATTTCCTAATGCTCGCTCGAAGAAATTGCGCACCTCACGAGCATTGCCAAATCGCTCATCACGTTTCTCATAGACATCATAGAAATAATCCTCCGCATAGCGTTTGGCACTACGGGAAAGTTTATAACCATCTTTCTTGCATAGTTTGACAAATATGTCCTGTAATTCCTCGGGGCTATAGTCGTCAAAATGAATATATTTATTAAAGCGGGAGCGCATACCGGGATTAGAGTCCAAGAATTTGTCCATAAGGTCAGGATAACCTGCAACTATGACTATGAGATCATCACGATGATCCTCCATACCCTTAAGCAGAGTATCTACAGCTTCTTGACCAAAATCATTGCCGCCTTGGTTCGAAGTCAGCGTATATGCTTCATCAACAAAAAGTACACCTCCAAGCGCCTCTTTTATAACTTCCTGCACTTTCAATGCTGTCTGTCCCACATAGCCGCCTACAAGTCCTGAGCGATCGACTTCAACAAGCTGTCCTTTGGACAGAATACCAATCTTATGATATATACGCGCAAGCAGACGCGCTACGGTCGTCTTACCTGTTCCAGGGTTGCCTGAGAAAACCAGATGTAGAGACATATTTGACTTTCGCAGTCCCAGTTGAGCTCTGGCTTGTTGAACACGCACAACATTTATACTCTCCATGACTTCATGCTTGACAGCAGACAGCCCAGTCAAGTTGTCAAGCTCGGCCAGCAACTCCTCAAGTGTGGTCGTATCCTCTTCAGGAGCTTGTTGCCCATTATTCCTTTTTTCTTCCTCGCGATTTCCAGTAGGACTATGTCTATGCCGACGATCATTCAAGTCAATCATACATATCGTCTCTCCATTCCATCTCATCCAAGCCCAATATAGCGAACTTTCAATTTTCTCATAAATGAAAATAAAGGGATTTTTACAAACCCCTTTATCCTCATAAACTACTATGCCGGCTCAGATAAAGCGCTCAGCAAGATCAAATACATAAGACGCATTGACGCCCTGTCCTATGGCATTGAATTTCCATTCTCCATTGTGCCGGTAGACCTCGCCAAATACCATACCTGTTTTACCATCGTAGTTTTCAGACAGATTATATTTCATTAACTCCTGTCCATTATCGGCATCAATAATACGGATGAAAGCATTTTTAATCATACCGAAATCTTGTTTCCGTTTATCAGCTTCATAGATATTCACAACGAATATAATCTTGTCATAACGACTTGGTAACAAATCGAGTTGAACGACAATCTGCTCATCGTCGCCCTCTCCAGCACCAGTGAGATTATCACCCATATGCTTTACAGCGCCACTCTTATGTTTTAGATTGCCGAAAAAAACTACATCGTCCTTGTCGGTAAGCTTACCGTCTACACAGAGTATAGCCGAAGCATCACAGTCTATATCTGCATTTCGATTACCACTACCAAACAAGCTTGAAAATAAACCACCAGATTTTTGCTCAGCTTCATCCCAACCTAGACCGACTATGACCCTTTTCAGGCGCCCGCCATCCGATTTCTTCAGATTGACTTTCTGACCTTTTTGTAGATTAACACTCATGTCCCCTACCTCATACGTTCACACCGAAATTGCGGCACAAAGCAGCAAGGCCGCCTTGGAAGCCACTGCCTATGGCATTGAATTTCCAATCAGAACCATGACGGTAAAGTTCACCGACAACTACGGCCGTCTCAATGGAGTAATCTTCACCGAGATCATAGCGAATGAGTTCTCGATTAGTAGCAACATCAACAACGCGTATATAAGCATTACTTATCTGCCCAAAGTTCTGTCCTCGTTCCTGTGCCTGATCGATGGTTACTGTGAAGGCAATCTTCGCTACCGAGGCAGGTACTTTAGCAAGATCTATCTTTATCTCCTCATCATCGCCCTCACCTTCGCCAGTACGATTATCGCCCATATGCTCAACAGCACCAGATTTATGCTTCAGATTATTGTAGAAAACAAAATCTTCATCGCTGGCAACTTTGTCATTATCTTTCGTCAGGAACGCCGCTGCATCGAGATCGAAATCAGCGCCACCATCATACTTATTGACATCCCAGCCAAGGCCTACCAATACCTTCGTCAGCCCTGGATTGCCTTTCGTCAGATCTACTTTCTGACCTTTTGATAGACTTACTGCCATTTTATGTTTCCTCCTTCTACTATGAACCTATATCCAAAGTTCTGCTGCCTGATTTATGCCGCAGAGCTTAGCTGCCTCTTGAAATTTAGGCATCGATTCCAAAATTGCGACACAAAGCTGCCAGGCCACCACCAAAGCCGCTGCCGATAGCATTGAACTTCCACTCCGAGCCATGGCGATAAAGCTCACCGACGACTATTGCTGTTTCTAGTGAATAATCTTCGCCGAGATCATAGCGAATAAGTTCTTTGCCTAATCCCTCATCTACAACGCGTATATAAGCATTGTTTACCTGCCCGAAATTCTGACGACGTTCCTCGGCCTGATCGATAGTGACTGTGAAATCAATCTTGGTTACTCCAGTCGGCATTTTTGACAGATCTATCTTGATTTGTTCATCGTCGCCTTCTCCAGCACCAGTTCTATTATCTCCCATATATTCTACCGCACCGGATTCGTGCTTGGTATTATTGTAGAAGACAAAGTCTGTGTCTTTTGCTACCTTACCATCGTCTTTCAGCATGAAAGCAGCTGCATCTAGATCGAAATCAGCTCCACCATCATACTTATTAACGTCCCAACCAAGTCCGACGAGCACTTTCGTCAACCCTGGATTGCCCTTAGTCAGGTCTATCTTCTGGCCCTTGGATAAATTAACAGACATGGAATCTCCTCCTTTATGTCATGTATGTCATGGAATTATATGGTGATATTATTCTATATGCTACTCTTATGTATTTCACCTATTGCTCAGTTATATTGTACTCATTTAACGTATAATAATCTTGCGAATCATGTCTACAGGTATGATTGTCAATGCTGTCACTATGACAAATCCCCATTCTGAAGCAACCAATCCATAGCAGCTCAACACCTCACCGCCAAGATAAGTCATTATCACCTGCACTATGACGATAAGGCCCATGACCTGAATGAAGCCAGGGTTACGTCCTACATTTGCCAGCAGATTCAACCCATTTGTTCGAACATTGAAAGCATTGCATACTGCAATCAGAATAAAGAACGAAAAATAGCCTGTCAACAGATATTTATTAAACATATCATCTGGGTCAGGACGGAAGAATCCAGATGCAAATGATGTCATTATGTACACAAGGCTTAGCGCAAATGTCCACGTCGCACCTGTTAATATCTGCGTCCACATGGGCTTGCTTATAATATTTTCGTCACGACGTTTTGGTTTCTCCCGCATGTATTCGGCTAGAGCCGGCTCACCACCAAGTGCTAAGGCCGCCAATGTATCCATTACGAGGTTCACCCACAGCATCTGCGTGATGGTCAACGGTGGCTGGAAGCCAAGTAAAGGGGCAACAAACGAAATACCTACCGCAGCAACGTTGATTGTGAGCTGGAATACTACGAATTTACGGATGTTGTTGTATATGGTGCGTCCGTAAAGTACCGCTCTTTCAATAGATTTAAAATTATCGTCGAGGATGACTATCTCGCTGGCTTCCTTCGCCACTTCAGTGCCACCACCCATTGCAAAGCCGACATCAGCCTGCTTGAGAGCTGGCGAGTCATTCACTCCATCCCCCGTCATGCCAACAACAAGATTCAGAGATTTAGCTATACGCACAAGACGGCTCTTATCACTCGGCAGGGCACGTGCGACCACGCGTAACCGCGGCAGTATCCCCACTATTTCCTCGTCACTCTTAGCCGCTAGCTCATCTGAGGTTATAACTACATCATCTGCAGATTTTACGAGACCACACTCCCTGGCGATAGCTGCAGCAGTCTCGCGTCGATCACCGGTAATCATAACAACCTGTACGCCTGCCCGTCGTACTTCCTCTAGCGCAGTTATTGACTCAGGTCTAACCTCATCGCGAATACCAACAATACCGACCAGCGTCCATTCACCGTCCGGCAGACTACCTTTTTCCAATGGAGCCGATGTCGTAGCCACAGCTAGCAGACGAATAGCCCTACCGGCCAACTCATCGAGCTTGGCATTAAGCATGTCTGTTATAAGCGGCTGGACATGACCTGTCTCGTCATAGTACGTTGTGCATCGATCTATAATACGCTCAGGTGCGCCCTTTATGAGAGTCAGATTATCACGTCCTCGTATCTGTGCAGCTGAATATTTATTCGTGCTATTGAAGAGAACCGTATCAACCACTTCATCACCCGGCTCATCAGGCAAATCGCGAATAAAACTCAACAAAGCTCTGTCAGTACCATTACCGCCAACGATCTGCCCGTCTGCGGTAACAACAGCGGCCGTATTCTGGCGTATGCTGAGTGACACCAGTCTGCCCAGTTCCGCCGACAGATCAGTCGTCGCTTCATGGGTCCTTCCCTGTCCATCCAAGAAGGTCACTACCTCGAGCTGCCCTTTAGTGATTGTACCGGTCTTATCGCTGAAAAGTATATTAAGGCTGCCTGCCGTTTCTATTCCACTCAGCTTGCGGACTAGAACATTCTCTTTCAACATCTTGCCCATGTTCTGAGCGGATACGATTGCAATCATCAGCGGCAACCCCTCTGGCACTGCCACGACTATTATGATGACAGCTAGCATCACTGCCTCTATAAGATCATGACCTACAATCATCCAGTTCGAGCAATATGCATTAATAGCTGCAATATCAAAGCCATTCTGAATCACGATGCGCTGGAACATATAAGCAATGGCTATGAGTGTACCGCCATAGTAGCCGAACTTGCTGATATCATCAGCCAGCTTTCCAAGTTTCAACTTCAACGGCGTATCGCGTTCCTCATCTGTCTGCAATTCACCAGCAATACGGCCATACTCAGATTCATCGCCTACGATTGTGACCCGCATGACTGCATTACCTGCTGCCACGATAGCACCACGATAGACGCTATGAGAATCCAGTAGATTACGCTGCTGATCTGCGTCACTATCCGATAGTGCCGTTTTCTCTATCTCCTCCGACTCGCCATTCAGTACGGACTGGTCGACCTGGATGTGCCCTTGAATGATTACACCATCAGCTGGAATCTTATCTCCCGTCTGAAGTAGTACACAATCGCCAACGACTATATCATCTATAGCAATCTCACTGATATTACCGCTGCGATATACCTTGCATAAAATACGCGAGGCATCGGCCTGAAGGCTCTGAAAAGCATTTTCATTGCGGTATTCCGAAAATGTCGACACCAGCGTAGCAATCAAGACTGCCATGGCTATGCCAACTGACTCATACCATTTAGCCTGCCCCATGAATGCAAACACTACATTGATAATCAAAGCCACACAGAGAATCTTGATGATTGGATCATTAAAATTATCCCACAGCTTGTCCCAGAAACTCTCCGTTGCGTGTTCAGTCAACCGATTGTCTCCATGAAGACGTCTGGATTCAGCAACTTCTTGTTCGCTAAGCCCTTCAATATTCATATCCTCACCTCTTAGAATTGTAATATGGTTCAAATCACTCTATCAGAAAACTTTATCTTTAGTATACAATATTTGTCCCCCCCCCCCCCGCAAGACATTTATATTTTTATTATTGTACACTTATAGAACAACTCACGCTTGGCATCTCCTATTTGAGAATGATCATGCCATTGACGTCGAGGAAAATTGACTCCTGCTGCAGTGCCTTCAGAATCATGGCACACACTCTCTCGGCCAAAAATTTGACAGATAGATGTATCCTTGACAAGCTCTGTTACAAAAAGCACAAGAACAGCTATTCAACAACGCTTTTGTCTGCTTTGACTGAAACAATCGGTACAGGTAGCGCATCGATGGGGTCTCTCCCAAAAGCCAGCTGGGCCATCAGAGTGTCAGTCTTATCGCGGAGCAAAACAGTAAAGAAAAAAAGTCCGGACACCACCAAAAGGCGTCCGGACTTTTCATTCGCATCCAGCTCTGTTCTAAGCAGAAGTGCTATATCAGCTATTCTCTAAGAGAAAATACTGGCCTTGTTGCACTCAGCTCGTAAATTCATCAAAGCAAAAAGCCTGAAACTTCTCGTCACAGCGGGAAGTTTCAGGCTTTCTCATTTGTAAAGTTTTATCAAGCGGAAATCACTGCTCGATCGGCTTCATCGTCGGGAACAGCAGGACGTCGCGGATGGACGGCGCGTCCGTCAGCAGCATGACGAGTCGGTCGATGCCGATGCCGACGCCGCCCGTTGGCGGCAGGCCGTATTCCATGGCCGTAATGTAGTCGCGGTCCATGACGTGCGCCTCATCGTCGCCAGCCTCGCGCTGCTTGAGCTGGTCGAGGAAGCGGCCTTCCTGGTCGATTGGGTCGTTGAGCTCCGTAAAGCCGTTGGCCAGCTCACGGCCGTAGATGAAGAACTCGAAGCGGTCCGTGATGCGCGGGTCTTCCGGATTGCGCTTGGCAAGCGGCGAGATTTCCGTCGGATGGCCCGTGATGAACGTCGGCTGCATCAGGGTCTCCTCGACCTTCTCCTCGAAGGCCTGGTTGAGGATGCCACCGATGCCATGGCGCTGCTCGTACGGGACGCCGATCTCATCGGCCATCTTGCGGGCCTCTTCGACCGTCTCACAGGAGAGGAAGTCCTTGCCCGTCGCCTCTTTGACGGCGTCGTTCATGCTGATGCGCTTGACCTTCGAGAGGTCGATCTCGACGCCCTGGTAGTTGATGACCGGCGTGCCGAGAACCGACTTAGCGGCATTGACGACAATGCCTTCGGTGATGTCCATCATGTCCGTGTAGTCTGCGTACGCCTGATAGAACTCAATCGTCGTGAACTCCGGATTGTGGCGGACGTCCATGCCCTCGTTGCGGAAGACGCGGCCCATCTCGTAGACGCGGTCGAAGCCGCCGATGACGAGGCGCTTGAGGTTGAGCTCCGTCGCGATGCGCAGGTAGAGATCGATGTCGAGCGCATTGTGGTGCGTGACGAACGGGCGCGCCGCAGCGCCGCCGGCAATCGTCGAGAGCACCGGCGTCTCGACTTCGAGGTAATCGCGCGCATCGAGGTACGAGCGGATGGACTGGATGATCTTCGTGCGCTTGCGGAAGGTCTCGCGGACCTCCGGGTTCATGATGAGGTCGAGGTAGCGCTGACGGTAGCGGATGTCGACATCCTGCAGGCCGTGGAACTTCTCCGGCAGCGGGCGCAGGGATTTCGAGAGCAGGTCGAAGTCCTCGACGCGGACCGTCACCTCGCCGCGATGCGTCTTGAAGACGATGCCGCGGATGCCGACGATGTCGCCGATGTCGAGCTTCTTGAACTGGTTCTTGTACTTGTCCTCGCCGAGCACATCGATCTTGAAGTAGACCTGGATATTGCCCGTGCGGTCGTTGAGCGTGCAGAACGACGCCTTGCCGTGGCCGCGGATGGCCATGAGGCGGCCGGCGATGCGGACCTCGCCGCCCTCTTCGTCACCCTCGAGATGCGCGTACTTCTCTTTGATTGGCTCGGCATAGTCCGTGACATCGTAGCGATGGCCAAACGGCGGCACGCCCATGGCGCGGAACTCTTCCATCTTTTCGCGGCGGACCTTCATCATCTCGTTGAGGTCTTCCACAGGAGCCTGCTGCCCCTTCTGCTTCTTATCTGACATACTTTCCATTACTCCAATCTTACAGGATTGCTGGCTCAGCCCTTGATATCGAGGATCTCGTACTTGATGATGCCGGCCGGAGCATGCACGTCGATGACGCTGCCGCTCTTCTGGCCGAGCAGTGCCTGGCCGAGCGGGGACTCGTTCGAGATCTTGCCCTCGTCCGGGTCTGCTTCCGTCGAGCCGACGAGCATGAAGGTCTCCTCATCGCCGAACTCGATGTCCTTGACCGTGACCTTGCTGCCCATCTGGACAACGTCGCCGGCACCGGCCTTGATGATGTGCGAGTTGCGGATCTTGGCCGTGAGGTCCTGGATCTCGCCCTCGAGGAATGCCTGCTCATTCTTGGCGTCATCGTACTCCGAGTTCTCGGAGAGGTCGCCGAGTGCGATAGCTGCCTTCAGGCGCTGCGCGATCTCGATGCGCTTGACGCTCTTGAGGTAATTGAGCTTTTCTACGAGTTTATTATAGCCTTCTTCGGTCAGCATGACCTGTTTATCTGCCATGATAAAACGCCCCTTTATGTTTCAGTTTAACTTACTTATTATAATTTCTTTTCTCAGCCGTGTCAATCAAGGCGAGCTTTGCCGCGCGCGTGAGCTTCTTGATGGCGGCCTCGCGCGCGAGCGCCTCTTCCTTCGTCGCAAAGGACTCGAAGTAGACGAGGTGGACCGGGCGGTGCGAGCGCGTGTACTTCGCGCCGCGCCCCTCGTTGTGCGCCTTGACGCGCCGCGTCAGGTCATTCGTCCAACCCGTGTAGAGGCTGCCGTCCTTGCACTCGAGGATGTAGGTGTACGCCTCTGCCATCACTCCGGATACTTGATCTCGATGGTCTTGATGACGACGTCCTCGAGCGGGCGGTCTGCCATATCCGTCTCCGAATGGCCGATGCGGCGCACGACGTCCATGCCTTCCTTGACCTTGCCGAAGATCGTGTGGTGACCGTTGAGCCACGGCGTCTTGTCGAGCGTGATGAAGAACTGGCTGCCGCCCGTGTGCGGCATGCCCGTGTTGGCCATCGCGAGGATGCCCTCGCCGTCAAAGCGCAGGTCGTCGCGGAATTCGTCCTCGATCGTGTAGCCCGGGCCGCCCATGCCCGTGCCCTCCGGGTCGCCGCCCTGGATCATGAAGCCATCGATGACGCGGTGGAAGATGACGCCGTCGTAGAAGCCCTTCTCGGCGAGGTCGATGAAGTTCTCCGTCGTGATCGGCGTCTCGTCCTCAAAGAGCTCCACGCTGAAGTTGCCGAGGTTCGTCTCAAATACTGCGATGCGATTTACCATTTTCTTATCTCCTTTATGAACGTCTTTATGGACATCCTTGACGGCCGGACCGTCTTGGACGCTTGTTGTTCTCTCATTGCCGGATGCATTGCCAGATGCGGCAAGACAGCTGCCCGTCATCATGACCATGGCGAGCAGCAGCAGGAATACCTTCTTCATTTTACCCTATCCTCTCCTGTCATTTCAATAGTCTGCCGTCTTTGAGGCAATTCTTTTCGCCCGGCTTGCGCGGCGACCAGACGGGGATCTCGCGGCCCGGCGCGAAAAAGTCCGCTGGCGGCTGCCAGGCCGGATAGCCGATGGAGTGCATCGTGACGAGTGCGCGGATTCTTGTCTCAGCACAGAAGACCTTGGCACCCTTGTCGAGGCTCGGCCCCATGCGGCCGTCGACGGGGAAGAATGCGACATCTGCTTTTAACCCCTCGAGCTTCTTCATCTGCTTGCGGAAGGCGTTCTCCGCGAGCTTCCGCTGCTCGGCCGGCTCACCCGTCCAGTCCCACCAGTTGAAGTCGCCGGCGTGGAAGATGGTCGTGCCTTTCTCTTTGAGCGTGACGCAAAACGAGGTGCCGAGGTCGGTCGAGTCGAAGGATTCGACCGCAAGGACATCATCCTGCCAGCTCGCATACGGTTTGAGGAACGTGAGCTTTTGGGGGTTGAAGGCGCTGCAGTCCTTCATGCAGCGGATGTCATCGCTGAGGATGTAGCGGTCTGCCTGCGCCTCGTAGCGCTGGATGTGCGCATCGAAGTGGTCAAAGTGGCTGTGCGATGCGAAGAAGTAGAGGTGGTCGAAGTCAGCAGCTGCCGCGGCCGCGTCGACGGCGCCTGCCGGGTCCTTGAAGTCATCGAAAACGAGCAGCGTGCGGCCGACGCGCACGAGGAAGCCGCTATTCAAGAGATAGGTCATTTCAATCATAAGAAGTCCTCCTGTAAAGAATCGAAGGTCAGCGGTCATCGTGCCACTGCAGGTGCTCCGGGTGCACCAACTGGTTCTTGTCCTTGTGGATGAAGCGCCGGAAGGCGATGCCCGGTTCGCTGAAGCCGCGGCCCATGACCTCGTTGGCCGACATGATGATCATGAAGGCGTGCGGGTCGACGGCATGCGCGATGAGCTTGATCTTGCTGACCTGCGTGAGCTTGACGACGACGAAGACGACGTTGCGCTCCTTGCGCGTGAAGGCGCCCTGCCCGTGCAGGAAGGTCACGCCGCGCCCGACTTCCATGATGCCGTCCGCGATCTGCTGCGCGCGGTCGGAGATGATCAGCACGGCCTTGCGGCTGTTGAAGCCCGCGATGACCTTGTCGGTGACCATCGCGTTCATGTACATGCAGATCAGGGTGAACATCGCGGGGGCCACGCCGAACAGGAACGCCGCCACGCACATGATCATGCAGTTGAAGGTGAAGATGACGCCGCCCATGTTGAGCGAGTAGTACTTCTTGGCGATGGCGCCGACGATGTCGAAGCCGCCCGTGCTGCCGTTCATGCGGAAGACGATGCCGTAGCCGATGCCGTTGAAGACGCCGCCGAAAATGGCGGCGAGCATGAGATCATTGACTGGCGCGTACGCATTGAGGAAACGCGTGAGGTCGAGGCACAGCGAGAAGATACCCGTGCCGATGACGACGTCGACGGTGTAGCCATGGCCGAGCGTCTTCCAGGCGGCCATGAGCAGCGGGATGTTGTAGAGGAAGGTCTGCAGACCGATGGGCAGCTGCGTCAGGTAGTAGACGATGATCGCGATGCCCGTCGCGCCGCCCGTCAGCAGGTGCGACGGCACGAGGAACAGGTTGATGGAACAGCTCGCGATCAGGCAGCCCAGCGTGATGCCGAGGTAGCGCAGCAGCCGGTGGCGCATCATCTTGAGGTGGATCATGGCTGCGCCTCCTTGAGGACCGGCGCCTCCGCCTTCCCGAGAGCGGAGATGTCAATCTCCTTCTCCGCGAAGCGCGGATCGAGTGCGCCCTCTTCCGCGTCATCCTCGAGTGCGCGCTTCTCCGCCTCTTCATCTGTCAGTGGCAGCGAGGTGATGCGCATCGACGTCAGGTAGCCGTCCTGCGCATCGACGCCGAGCAGCAGGTGGTCGTGCGGATGGCCCTCGCGCGTGTAGATGTAGTAAGGCATGCCGTCGATGCGCTGGCGCTCTGCCTTGCCATACGTCTTCTGGATCCAGTACGAGGTCGCGCCGAGCCGGATGCCACCCCGCGCCTCATAGCGGTCATTCTTGATGACGAAATCAACGACGTGGCCGCTCTTGTCGACGGCAGCCTCATAATGGTCCTTATAGACATAGACCTTGACCGTCACGCCCTGCCGGCGCTCCGCCTTGTCGAAGAGCGGCTCGCCCCAGGCCTTGAAGAGCTCCTGCTCGCTCGCGCCGAGCGCGACACTGCGGCAGGAGAAATCGCTGTCCTGCAGCCCTGCCGCCTCTGAGTGGCCCGTCGGCAGGCCAAGCGCCGTGAGCACCAGCAGGAGCACCATGAGGATACCGAGAGTCCTTTGCATCATTGTATCTCCTCCCTGATCTGATAAAGCCATCCTCAGAAGGCGAAGTTGCCCTGATGGAATACCTGGACCTTTGTGCCGTCGCGGCGCGTGCCGACGATCTCGAGGTCGCGGCTGCCGACCATGAAGTCCTCGTGCATCAGCGAGTCGTTGACGCCGTGCTGCAAGAGCGTCACGCTGTCCATCGTCTCGCCGTCCTTGAGGCAGGTCGGATACGCCTTGCCGAGTGCCAGATGGCAGGCGGCATTCTCGTCGAACAGCGTGTTGTAGAAGAGCACGCCGCTCTGCGAGATGGGCGAATCGTACGGCACGAGCGCCACTTCGCCGAGGAAGTGCGAGCCCTCATCCGTCTCGATCAGGCCCTTGAGGATGGCCTCGCCCTTCTTCGCAGCGAAGTCTATGACACGCCCACTCTCAAAGCGCAGCCAGAAGTCCTCGATGAGGTTGCCGTTGAAGTTCAGCGGCTTTGTCGCGTAGACGATGCCGTTGACGCCGTCGCGCTTCGGCAGTGTATAGACCTCCTCGGTCGGCATGTTCGCCGCGAATACCGTGCCTAGCTCCGACTTCTCGGCGCCGCCCGCCCAGATGTGTCCTTCTGGCAGCTCGATGGTCAGGTCCGTGCCGAGACCGTTCGTATAATGGAGTTCCTGGAAGTCGTTCGCATTGAGGAAGTCGGCTGCCTTGTGCAGGAAGGCGATGTGCTCCTGCCAGGCCTTGATGGTGTCGATGTCCTCGCCGACGCGGACGGTCTTATAGATCTCGCGCCAGAGGCGTGCGACGGCCTCATCCTCCGAGAGCTCGGGGAAGACCTTCTTCGCCCACCCCTTCGTCGGCACCGAGACGACGCACCAGGTATTGCGGTTGTTCATGAGGCGCTCGCGGTACTCCATAAGCGCCGCGCCGGCCGCCTGATTGGCCAGCTTGAGCTTCTCCGGGTCGATGTCGCCGAAGATCTCGGGGTCGCGCGCCGCAATCGAGACGAATGCCGCGCCCTGCGCTGCGTAGTCCTCGTAGAACGCGCGCCGCCATTCGGGGAACTCCGTGAAGAGCGCCTTCTTGCCGCCCACATAGCGGATGTGCGCGAGCTGCTCATCACTCCAGCTCACGACGACATCGTGCGCGCCCGCCGCAAAGGCCTGCTGCGCGATCATGCGCGCAAACGCCGCGCATTCGATTGGCGCATTGATGACGAGGATCTGGTCCTTCTGCAGATTGACGCCCACGCGCACGACGAGGTTCGCATAAGCTCGCAGTAAATCCTTCATATCCTTACCTCCTGTCAAATTCTCATAAGTTGTCCGTATCAAAAAGAAGTGTCACCGGGCCGTCGTTGACGGAGGCGACCTTCATGTCAGCGCCGAACTCACCGTGCTCCACGCGGAAGCCCTTCGCGCGCAAATCCGCCATGAAGCGCTCGTAGAGCGGCTCGGCGAGCTCCGGCTTGGCCGCATGCGAGAAGCCGGGGCGCCTCTTCTTGAGGTCGGCGTAGAGCGTGAACTGCGAGATGACGAGGAAGGCGCCGCCGACCTGATCGATGCTCAGGTTCATCTTGCCCGCTTCATCGGAGAAGACGCGCACATGCGCTACTTTCTCAGCCAGCCGGTCACAGGTCTCCTCATCATCTTCGGGGCCGACGCCCAAGAGCACGAGGAATCCCTGGTCAATCGCACCATGGACCTCCCCCGCAATCTCGACGGATGCTTCCCGGACTCTTGTCACAACTGCTTTCATTTGCTTTCCTCCATATAGGGTTGTACGAATTTCCGGATGGTCCGGAAGTACGTCTGCTGGTCGGCCTGGCTCGCGGCCGCGTGCACGGCTCCGGGGATCATGAGGATCTCCTTCTTCGGGGCATTGGCCGCCGCATAGAGCTTCTCGGCCATGTTCGGCGGCACGAGTGTGTCCTTCGTGCCGTGGATGAAGAGAATCGGCACGCGGGCATGGCGCACGGCATCGATTGGCGAGGCGTCCTTGAGGCTGAAGCCCGCCATCTTCTCGCAGCGCCAGTTCAGGAGATTCATGGCCGGGAACGAGGGCAGGCCAAAGGAATTCTCCATCTGCAAGGCGATGAGCTCATCCGCATTCGTGTAGCCGCAGTCCTCGACCACCGCGACGACCTCCGGCGGCAGGTCGTCGCGGCCCGCCGCCATCATGACCGTCGCCGCGCCCATCGAGACGCCGTGCAGGATGATCTTCGCCTGCGGATTTGCCTCTGCGATCTTCCTCGCCCAGAGCACGATGTCCTCGCTCTCGCGGTAGCCGAGCGTCAAGTAACGGCCGCCGCTGAGGCCCGACGCCCTGAGGTCCGGCGTCAGCACGTGATAGCCCATCGAGAGATAGTTCTCGGCGATGTAGTAGGAATTCTGCTGCGTGCAGCCGTAGCCGTGCACGACGATGACCCACTTGTCCGTCTCGCGCTCCGGCTTGAAATGCGTCGCCGCGAGGTAGATGCCGTCCTCTGAGTCGATGTTCCAGTTCTCCGAGGCGTAGTTTGGCTTGTCGAACTGCCGCGCCTCCGGCGGCATCAAGAGCGCATAGGCCCGCGGCGGCTCCTGCGGGTTCTCCGCCGTCCCGCGTTCCAGGCCGAAGTGCACGCAGTAATTGCCAATAAAATATCCTGCCTCGATGACCAGCGCCGCCGTCACGATGACGGCCGTCAAGAGGCAGGATATGAGGATCTTCTTCATAGAACCACCCTTCTGCCAAAATGTGATTCCATTATATCATCTTATCTGGAAAAAAGCCCATCGAAAAGACAACTGCCGCAGAAAATTTTGCGACCGATATCTGGAACGAGATTCGCATCCTGTATCATTTTCCCGTAGGAAATCGGCAAGAACAGCGCGAATACAGGATATATCTCAAAAAAAACGAACGCACAGGAGGTATTCATTTATGGCAGAAGAACAGAAGGCCTGGTGGAAAGAGGCCGTCATCTATCAGATCTATCCGCGCAGTTTCCAGGATTCGAACGGCGATGGCATCGGCGACCTGCCGGGCATCACGCGCCGCATCCCGTATCTCAAGGAACTCGGCGTCGACGTCATCTGGCTCTCCCCGATCTACCAGTCCCCCAACGATGACAACGGCTATGACATCTCCGACTACCGCGCCATCATGAAGGACTTCGGCACGATGGAAGATTTCGACACGCTTCTCGAGACGGCACATGAAGCCGGCATCAAGCTCGTCATGGACCTCGTCGTCAACCACACGTCCGACGAGCACGCCTGGTTCATCGAGAGCCGCAAGTCCCGCACGAATCCCTACCGCGACTTCTACATCTGGAAGGACGGCAAGGACGGCAAGGCGCCCAACAACTGGGAGTCGTATTTCAGCGGCCCGGCCTGGCAGTACGATAAAGCGACGGACCAGTACTACCTGCACTGCTTCTCGAAGAAGCAGCCGGACCTCAACTGGGAGAACACGAAGGTCCGCGATGCCGTCTTCGACATGATGACCTGGTGGTGCGAGAAGGGCATCGACGGCTTCCGCATGGACGTCATCTCGATGATCTCCAAGGACCAGTCTTTCCCGGACGGCCCCGTCAAGGCAGACGGCTATGGCGACCTCTCGCCGCATGTTTGCAACGGGCCGCGCGTCCACGAATTCCTGCAGGAGATGAACCGCCGCGTGCTCTCGCACTACGACCTGCTGACGGTCGGCGAGGCAGCTGGCGTCACGATTGACGAGGCCAAGAAGTACGCCCGCAGCGACGGCAAAGAGCTCGGCATGGTCTTCCAGTTCGAGCACGTCGGCCCGGAGAACGGCAAGGGCAGCGTCATCGACAAGTGGACGACGGGCAAGCCGCAGATGCCGAAGGTCCGCGCCATCCTCAACAAGTGGCAGAAGGAGCTCGAGGGCAAGGCGTGGAACTCGCTCTACCTCGACAACCATGACCAGCCGCGCTGCGTCTCGATGTTCGGCAACGACAGCCCCGAGTGGCGCGTGCGCTCGGCCAAGATGCTCGCGACCTGCCTGCACATGCAGAAGGGCACGCCCTACATCTACCAGGGCGAGGAACTCGGCATGACGAACACGACCTTCCACTCGCTCGCCGACTGCCAGGACCTCGAGGAGATCAACGCCTGGCACCAGTACGTCGACGAGCAGAAGAAGGTCTCGCCTGAGACGATGCTCGCCTGCTTCAACACGGTCGCTCGTGACAATGCGCGCACGCCGATGCAGTGGACGGCCGGCAAGAATGCGGGCTTCACGGACGCCACGCCCTGGCTCGCCGTCAACCCGAACTACACGACCATCAACGCCGAGGCCGCGCTCAAGGACCCGGACTCCACCTTCTACTACTACCAGAAGCTCATCCGCCTGCGCCACGCCTATCCCATCATCGTCTACGGCACCTTTGAGCCGCTCTTAGAGGATGACCCGAACGTCTACGCCTTCGCGCGCCACCTCGGCGGCGAGACGCTGCTGATTGCCTGCAACTGGACGAGCGAAGAAGTCCCCTGCAACCTGTTCGACGGGAAGGATGGCGAGGAACTCATCTCCAATTACGCCAACCACAAGACGGGTGCCCTGCAGCCGTACGAGGCGCGCGTCCTGCTGCTCCGCAACGCCTGATTTCTATCCCCTTCCAAAAAAAACGCTGGTCGGAGGACCAGCGTTTTTTGTATGCGCACATCACTGCACAGCGTCCGTTCTTCCCTTGCTCTCCGTCTTGAATGGCACACAAAATGCCCTGCGCGCAAAGCGATGGACACTTTGCGTGCAGGGCATGGTCAGCAGCTCTCTGCTTCTATTCTCTTATTTTCCCGCCTTCATGCGGTTGATGGCGCTGATCAGAGCCTGGATGGATGCCGTGATGATATCCGTGTCCATGCCGGCGCCCCAGGTGATGTGGCCGTCTTCATTCGTGATGCCGATATAGGCCATCGCGCGGCTGTTCTGGCCGATCTCCAGCGCATGCTCGCTGTACGTCAGGTCCTTGTAGGTGATGTCGAGGTTCGCCTGCAGTGCATTGGAGACGGCGTCGAGGCGACCGTTGCCGCGCGCGAGGAAGGTCTTGGGCTCACCATTGACGAAGATGTCGACCGTGCCCTTGCGCGTGCCGTCCGGCTCCTTCTGGAGCAGGAAGTCGTTGAGCTTGTACGGCGTATCGACATTGACGTACTCATCCTGGAATATCTGATAGATCTCATCCGGCATGAGTTCCTTGTGCTTGTGGTCGGAAACGCCCTTGACGCAGTAACCGAAGTCCTCGCGCATCTTCTTCGGCATGTCGATGCCGTACTTCTGCTCCATGATGAAGCCGACGCCGCCCTTGCCGGACTGGCTGTTGATGCGGATGACGTCGCCGTCGTACTCGCGGCCGACATCCTTCGGGTCGATGTAGAGGTACGGCAGCGTCCACTTGTCCGGATTCTTCTCATCCTTCCAGTGCATGCCCTTCGCGATAGCATCCTGATGCGAGCCGGAGAAGGCTGCGAAGACGAGGTCGCCGGCGTACGGTTGGCGCGGCGAGACGTGCATGCGCGTGACGCGCTCGTACATCTCGACGAGTTCCGGCATGTTCGAGAAGTCGAGCTCCGGATCGACGCCGAGCGCGAACATGTTCATGCCGACTGTGATGATATCGACGTTGCCCGTGCGCTCGCCGTTGCCGAACAGCGTGCCCTCGATGCGGTCTGCGCCGGCCAGGATGCCCATCTCCGCATCGGCGACTCCGCAGCCGCGGTCGTTGTGCGGATGCAGCGAGAGCACGACGTTGTCGCGGTACTTGAGATGCTTGTTCATGTAAGCGACCTGCATCGCAAAGACGTGCGGCATGCTCATCTCGACCGTTGCCGGCAGGTTGATGATGGCCTTGCGGTCAGCCGTCGGCTTCCAGACATCGAGGACAGCGTTGCAGACCTCGAGCGCGTACTCAGGCTCCGTGCCCGTAAAGGACTCCGGCGAATACTCGAAGCGATAGTTCGCACCGGCTTCTTCCGTCAGCTCCTGCAGGAGCTTGGCGCCGTCGACAGCCATCTGCTTGATTTGTTCCTTGTCCTTGCGGAAGACCTGCTGGCGCTGTGCGACAGAAGTCGAGTTGTAGACGTGGACGATGGCGTTCTTGACGCCCTTCAAGGCATCGAACGTCTTGCGGATGATGTGCTCGCGCGCCTGCGTCAGGACCTGGATCGTCACATCGTCCGGGATCAGGTCTTCCTCGACGAGGCGGCGCAGGAACTCGTACTCCGTCTCCGATGCAGCCGGGAAGCCGATCTCGATTTCCTTGAAGCCGACTTTGAGGAGCATCTTGTAGAATTCCATTTTCTCATCCAGGCTCATCGGGATGACGAGCGACTGGTTGCCATCGCGAAGGTCGACGCTGCACCAGATTGGCGCATGGTCTGGGGCATCTTTCTTGGCCCACTCCAGGTCAATCTCCGGCGGCATGAAATAACCTTTGCTGTACTTCTGATAATTCATCATTTGACAAAACCTCCCCAAATAGAAAAGCCCCTCGTCTGATGAGACGAAGGGCTGTACCTGCGTGTTACCACTCAAATTCATACTCCTTGCGGAGTACCTCTACGGATTCTAGCAAATCCTCCTGCTGTAACGGTCAGGCTCCGTCCCTGCCTAATAGTGCATCGGATACATACAAACGTATGCCCTAACACGTTCAGTGGGCTGCTTCAAGGTGAGTTCCAGATTCCTTCCCTGCTGTCTCGCACCTACCGGCAGCTCTCTGGTGGTTCCAGGATCTTTACTATTCCTCTTCAACGCATTTCCCTGTGTTGGGTACTAGAATAGCACAGGGAAATCTATTTTGCAAGTGTTTTTTTGTAAATCTGTAAACTTTTTTATCCGAGCAGGCTCATTTTTTCTCTTCTGGCTCGCGCAGCGTCTTCTTGGCCTGGCTGAGCTTCTTCTCGACTTCGCGCTGCTGGCGCTTCTGCTCCTTGTGCGCTTCGTAGCGGCGGCGGCCTTCCTCAAAGGCCCTTCTCGCCTCTTCCGAGTCGATGATGAGCGGCGGCACAGCCTTTGGACGCGAATTGCGGTCGAGCGCGACCATCGTGAAATAAGCCGTCAGCGCGCGCTGCGGCTTGCCCTCCTGATCGAGGTCTTCGACATCGACATTGACCGTGACCTCCATCGAGCTGTGGCCGACGAAGACGATCTCCGCCGTGCAGGTGACGAGATCGCCGACGAGGATTGGCAGATGGAACTCGAGCTCGTCGACACGGGCCGTGACGACGTTGCAGCGCGCGTACTTGCGCGTCACGGCATACGCCGCCGAGTCCATCATCTTCATGATATCGCCGCCATAGATATTGCCACTCGGATTCGTCTGATTCGGCATCATAACCTGGCTGATTATGAGTTTATTCTGTGCCATGGAAAAACCTCCTGCTCTATCGCCGCAGAGCGCGTGCTCCGCTTATGCTAACATGATATACAACCTTATGATATAGGAATAGGATATAAGATTCAATCGGGAAATACCGTGACTGAATCACAAAGCCACTGCGCGTCCACTCATTTGATGAAACGATCGATGGCCCGGTTGAGCTGCTCTAAAGCCTGCTGATCATTGTCGCGTACGGCATCGACGATGCAGTGCTCCAGATGGTCCTTGAGGATGATGCGGCTGACGCCCTTGATGGCGCTGTCGACCGCCGAGAGCTGCACGAGCACCTCGCTGCAGTCGCGGCCATCCTCGATCATGTGCTTGATGGATTCCAGATGACCGATGAGGCGCGCCATGCGGTTGAGCACGGCCTTCGTCTGCGTGTGGCTGTGCTGATGGCCATGAGCGCCATGCGCGTGATGATCATGATGGATGACCGTGTCATCGGCCAGCACATGGGTGTGTTCTTTCTCTTCCATTCTTCTCGATATCACCTGCCTGATGTTCTCGTTGCAATAGACTATTGTCTTTATTCGTCCTTCTCTTCCGTTTTTCCTTCTTTCCAGCATTAAAAAAATCTCCTCGCAAGGAGGAGATTTTTCCCGAGATGGGTCTCTATCAGTCGACCGAGATTGTGACCGTCTCGCCGTTGATATTCCACTCTTTCTCGTGGCCGGACGTCTCGCCGTAAGTGACCTTGTCGGCAAGCGTGATGTCCTTGAGGAAGCTCTCGTTCTTCTTGACGAGGTTCTCGAGCTTCTCGTTGCCCTTGAGGCCGACAGCGATGTGGTCCGTGACTTCGTAGCCATTTTCCTTGCGCATCGTCTGGACCTTGCTGATGATCTCGCGGACGAAGCCCTCTTCGAGGAGTTCTTCGCTGAGCGTCGTCTCCAGAGCAATCGTCACGCCATTGTAGCGCTGGCAGTTGTAGCCTTCCGTCTGTGCCATCGTGACCTCGACGTCTTCCGGCAGCAGCGTGACATCGCCATCCGGCAATGCGACGACGAGCTTGCCCGTCGTGTCGAGCTCTTCTTTGGCTTTGTGGCCGTTGACCGCCTTCAGGGCCTTCTGGATGGCGCCCATCTTCTTGCCGACCTTCGGTCCGAGAATACGGAACTGCGGCTTGAAGCTGTACGTGAGGTACGCCTCCATGTCGTCCTTGAAGACGACTTCCTTGACGTTGAGCTCTTCTTCAACGATTTCTTCGTAGAAGTCCGGCAGTACGACAGGTGCCTTGACGTACATCTTGCCGATTGGCTGGCGGTTCTTGATGTTGGCTTCATTGCGCGCAGCGCGGCCGAGCACGACAATCTCGAGGACCTCGCCCATGTTCTTCTCGAGATCCTTGTCGATGTGGGCCTCGTTGACCTTCGGGAAGTCGCAGAGGTGGACAGATTCCGGCGCCGTCTTATCGATGCTGCAGACGAGGTTGCGATAGATGGATTCCGTCATGAACGGGATCATCGGTGCAGCGGCTTTGGCCGTCGTGACGAGTGCCGTGTAGAGCGTCATATAGGCATTGATCTTGTCCTGCTCCATGCCCTTCGCCCAGAAGCGGCTGCGGCTGCGGCGGACATACCAGTTCGAGAGCTCATCGACGAACTCCTCGAGTGCCTTGGCAGCTTCCGTCACGCGGTAGTTCGAGAGGTCGTAGTCGACGTCCTTGACCATCGTGTTGAGGCGCGAGAGGCACCACTTGTCCATGACTGGCAGCTTATCGTAGTCGAGCGTGTACTTCGTCGCATCGAAGTTGTCGATGTTGGCGTAGAGCACGAAGAACGCGTACGTGTTCCAGAGCGTGCCCATGAACTTGCGCTGGCCTTCTTGGACGGCATCGTCGTGGAAGCGGTTCGGCAGCCACGGTGCGCTGTTCTCGTAGAAATACCAGCGGATGGCATCGGCGCCATGCTTCTGCAGTGCTTCCATCGGGTCGACGGCATTGCCCTTCGACTTCGACATCTTGCGGCCTTCCTTGTCCTGGACGTGGCCGAGGACGATGACATTGCGGTACGGTGCCTTGTGGAAGAGCAGCGTCGAGATGGCGATGAGCGAGTAGAACCAGCCGCGCGTCTGATCGACAGCCTCCGAGATGAAGTCCGCCGGGAAGCGCTTCTCGAATATCTCCTTGTTGTCGAACGGATAATGCCACTGCGCGAACGGCATGGAACCCGAGTCAAACCAGCAGTCGATGACTTCCTTGACGCGGTGCATCTCCTTGCCGCACTCCGGGCACTTGATCGTGACCTTGTCGATGTACGGGCGATGCAGCTCGATGTCATCCGGGCAGTTCGAGCTCATGGACTTGAGTTCCTCAATAGAGCCGATGACATGCTGATGGCCGCATTCGCACTGCCATACCGGCAGCGGCGTGCCCCAGTAGCGGTTGCGCGAGAGCCCCCAGTCCTGCACATGCTCGAGCCAGTTGCCGAAGCGGCCCTCGCCGATGGACTTCGGGATCCAGTTGACCGTCTTGTTGTTGGCGACGAGCTCATCCTTGACCGACGTCATCTTGATGAACCAGGTCGGGAACGAGTAGTAGAGCAGCGGCGTATCGCAGCGCCAGCAATGCGGATAGCTGTGCGTGAACTCCGGTGCCTTGAAGAGCAGGCCCTTCTTCTCGAGGTCTGCGAGGATCAGCGGGTCAGCCTTCTTGACGAAGAGGCCCGGCCAATCCGTCTCAGCCGTGAGCTCGCCCTTGCTGTTGACGAGATTGACAAAAGCGACGCCGTACTTCTGGCACACGCGGTTATCGTCTTCGCCGTATGCCGGAGCCATGTGGACAATGCCCGTGCCGTCTTCCGTCGTGACGTAGTCATCGCAGGTCATGATGAATGCCTTCTTGCCGCGCTGGTTCTTGACCTTCTCGACAGCGTACGGATAGAGCGGCTCATACTCGCGGTACTCGAGGTCCTTGCCCTTATAGCGCTCGAGAACCTGACGCTCACCCTCGACACCCTCGAAGACCTTGTCGACGAGTGCCTCTGCGAGGACGTACTTCTTGTCGCCGACCTGGATCTTGACGTAATCGACCGACGGGTTCACGCAGAGTGCCATGTTCGACGGCAGCGTCCACGGCGTCGTCGTCCAGGCAAGGAACGAGTAATCGCCGTCTTTGGCCTTGAATTCGACCATGGCCGAGCGCTCCGTGACATCCTTGTAGCCCTGCGCTACCTCATGCGAGGAAAGCGGCGTGCCGCAGCGCGGGCAGTACGGGACGACCTTGTAGCCCTCGTAGAGCAGGCCCTTCTTCCAGATCTCCTTGAGCGCCCACCACTCCGACTCGATGAAGTCGTTTTCATAGGTGATGTACGGGTGCTCCATGTCAGCCCAGAAGCCGACGACATCGGAGAATTCCTCCCACATGCCCTTGTACTTCCAGACGGACTCGCGGCACTTCTTGATGAACGGCTCGATGCCATATGCCTCGATCTGTTCCTTGCCGTTGATGCCGATCTGCTTCTCGACTTCGAGCTCGACCGGCAGGCCGTGCGTATCCCAGCCAGCCTTCCTGAGGACCTTCTTGCCCTTCATCGAGGCGAAGCGCGGCAGCATGTCCTTGATGACGCGCGTCAGGACATGGCCGATATGCGGCTTGCCGTTGGCCGTCGGCGGGCCATCGTAGAACGTGAAGGTATCGCAACCCTCGCGCTGGTCGATTGCCTTCTGAGCGATGTCATGTGCTTTCCAGAACTCGCGGATCTCCTTCTCGCGCTCCACGAAATTTAAGTTCGTATCTACTTTCTTATACAAACAGAATGCCTCCTCACATATGAAAAGCCTGCACCCAAATAGGATGCAGGCTCATGATACCTACAGGATAACCACCTATTTCCACGCACCACCATGCGCTGTCCCGTAACGGGGGATACCGGCGAAGCTTACTCCATTCGTTCAGCCCGCTGCTCCGGAGTGATTTTCCCCTGCAAGTACGCACGCCCGGCTCTCACCTCTCCCGGTTCGCTTCCGCTCTCCCTGCAGTCTACTCTCTCCATCGATGCATTTACATGTTGACAGAGTTTATTGTACCACAGGGATAGACAGATTTCAAATACTATTTGAGCGTTGCAGTCTCTCTTCTCAAGCCATCTCGTTTACGCTATAATGAAGATTGTTTGAGCAAAACGAGAACAGGATTTCAATAGAATCAGAAAAGGAAGGAATCTCATGCATCAGTATCTTTTCTATATCGGAGACTTCCCGATTCGGGCCTACGGCCTCGTGCTGTCTCTCTCCATCATCCTCGCGACAGGCGTCGGCTACTTCCTGACGAAGGCGGACGGACGCGGCTACGAGAAGTACATCGTCGACCTCGGCATCTACTGCGGCGTCGCCGGACTGCTCGGCGCGCGCCTCTGGGACGTCTTCTTCTTTGACTGGGATTACTACGGTCACCATCTGACCGAGCTGCTGAATGTCTGGCAGGGCGGCATGGCCATCCAAGGCGGCGTCTTCCTCGGCGTGCTGACAGGCGTCTGGTACTGCCACCGCCATCACCTCGACACCATCCACCTCATGGACGTGCTCGCACCAGCCATCATCCTCGGCCAGGCGCTCGGCCGCTGCGCCAACCTGCTGAACGGCGACGCCTTCGGCGCACCGACGGGCAGCTCGTTCGGCATCATCTACCCGGCGACAACGCTCGCCCACCATACGTACGGCGACCAGCCGCTCTGGCCGGCTGAAGTCTGGGAAGGACAGCTCGACGTCGTCATCTTCGCACTGCTCTTGCTCTTCCGCACGACAAACCACGCCAAGGGCCAGTGCTTCGCCCTCTACGTCATGCTCTACAGCCTCGCGCGCTTCGGGCTCGAATTCCTGCGCGGCGATTACACCGAAAAAGTGCTCGGCCTCGTCACGAGCGCCCAAGCCACGAGCATCACCGCCTTCCTGATTGCCGCCATCTTCTTCATCGGTCTCCAGCTCTATGGAAAGAAACCGAAAAAAATCAGAACGAATCCTGGCCATAAAGTTTGACGGAACCGAATCCCATCTACTATAATGGAACATGGAATCATAAAAAATGCATGAAGGAGTAACGAATTCATGAAAATCTTAGCACGTCATCTCACCGTCGATCTCTTCAACTGCAAGAACAGCAAACTCAAGGATATCGACCAGATCAAAGACTATATAGCAGAACTGCCCGAACATTTCACGCTGACGAAGATCTCCGAGTGCTCCGAGCACCTGACGGATGAGCACTACGCCATCATGATGCTCTTTCGCGAGGGACACATGGTCCTGCACGTCTACACCAAGCTCAAGTACGTCGCTATCGACATCTTCCTCTGCCAGGAAAACGCCGAGCCAGAGCACATCGCCAAGGACATGCGCGATTTCTTCAAGCCGGACAAGACGAAGACCACGCTCTTGAAGCGCGGCGACTTCGGTTCCGCCAAGGATATCCGCCCCAAGGTCAAGACGCGCGTCGCTCCGCTGCGCAAGATCCACAACACGGGCGCCAAGGTCCTGCGCGTGCTGGCCCGCCGCAACCGCCAGTAATCCTAAACAGAAAAAGAAATGGGATTTGCCATGAGCCATGCGCTCAGAGCAAATCCCATTTTTTGTGGTCCATGCTGTAATACATATAGAAAAGAGCTCCGCCTCAGCGGAGCCCTTGCTTAACCGGCAACTTCCTATCCTCCC
>ERZ772881.188-NODE-188-length-72940-cov-6.140454_pt1 | contig 72940 bp, 93 predicted proteins | sample MGYA00580581_ERZ772881 | MGnify/ENA primary metagenome ERZ772881 (study PRJEB29015, sample SAMEA2737668) | human gut metagenome | biome: human gut; feature: human-associated habitat; material: faeces | place: China | collected 2012 ...
TTTGTACGTTCATAGTTTGTTATATAAGGTGTATATCAAGTTCTTCACATTCTTTGCGCATATCTTCGGGCCAGATGCTGGCTTGTATCTCTCCGATGTGAGCTTTGCGAAGGTAGAACATACACAAGCGGGATTGTCCGATACCTCCTCCGATAGATAGTGGAAGGGTGTCATTCATCAATCGCTTGTGGAAATAAAGTTCCAGTCTTTTTTCTTCTTTTTCTTCTTTCAACTGACGTTGCAAGGCTTCTTTGTCAACACGGATTCCCATAGATGATAATTCGATGGAGCGTTGCAGTACATTGTCCCACAGAAGGAGGTCGCCGTTTAGTCCGGGCAAGTCGTTCAATCCTTTGGTTGTGTAGTCGTCATAGTCCGGTGCGCGTCCGTCGTGCTTCTTGCCGTCGCTAAGTTTGCAGCCTATGCCTATGATAAACACAGCTCCGTATTTCTGACAGATGGCATGTTCGCGACATTTGGGTTCCAGATCCGGATAAAGTTGGCGCAATTCTTCTGAATGGATGAAATGTAGCTTTTGTGGCAGGCACGGCTTGATTTGCGGATACATTTCGTATACCATATATTCTGTACGGATCATAGCCGCATAAATACGGTTGACGATCTCTTTCAGGAAGTTTACGTTCCGGTCTTCATTGGTGATGACACGTTCCCAGTCCCACTGGTCTACGTAGAGAGAATGCAGGTTGCCCAGTTCTTCGTCTGAACGGATTGCGTTCATATCCGTATAAATACCATATCCGGGTTCGATATGATAGTCAGCTAAGGTCAACCTTTTCCATTTAGCCAATGAATGAACCACTTCGGCTTGTGCATCGCCCAGATCTTTAATAGGGAAAGAAACGGGTCGTTCTATTCCGTTCAAATCGTCATTGATACCCATTCCTTTCAATACGAAAAGGGGGGCAGTCACACGTCTAAGGCGTAGCTCGGATGACAAGTTTAATTGGAAGAACTCTTTTATTTGCTTGATTCCCAGCTCGGTCTGTTTGAGGTCGAGTAGCGGATTATAGTTCTTAGGTTTTATCAAGTAACTCATAGGTTTGTTAAATGTTAATTGTCGGCAAAGATAGGAATAAAATTGATATATGTAATGGATATTCTCTAAAAGATTGTCAATTTGATAAAGTAAATGCTCTAAAGCATTTCAAAATAACAATGTCTTAACATGGGGAAGTGCCTTAAGAACTATAAAAAAAGAAGAATCATTAGGAAGATGAGAAGATTTTTTATACTTTTGTCCTCGCATTTAGAAAGAATGGCTTCTTTATTTAAGCGGATGAAGCGTTTTTTCTAACCTGATAAATTTGTATAAGCACCTGTAGTTCAATGGATAGAATGGAGGTTTCCGGTTCGTCCACCACCTATGGGAACAAAATTTGAACGAAAATTTTAAGAAAATTTTATATTAACATACTACTCTAGCCAGTGTAATTAGCATAAGCACCTGTAGTTCAATGGATAGAATACAAGATTCCGGTTCTTGAGATGAGGGTTCGATTCCCTCCGGGTGTACTTTAAGCCACGCTTTTAACATAGCGTGGTTTTTTTATTACCGCACTTTACCAATGAAAATTTATATATTTGCGGTGGAATGTTCTACTATTGTTCCACAACTTAAATAAAATACTATGGCAACTTTTAAGGCAGAGGTGTATAAACATCAAAAACGTTCTGACGGAACTTGGAATGTGAAAATTAGAGTGACGCATAACCGGCAGAAAAAATATCTGTCTACTCCTATCTATGTAAAGCAGGACGATATCACCCGTTCCTCTTTTAAACTAAAAAAGAACATAACGGATAAAACGGACAAGATGATAGAAGAGTATGAAGCGATTTGTACCGAACTTGGCTTGAAGTTGAAGAGTATGCCTATTGATGATTTGATTAAAGAGCTGGAAAATGGAGTAAAACCAAAAGTAGAGAACATAGATTTTATAGCTTTTTCTGTCCGGAAAATAAAAGAGATGGAAGAGGACGGGCATGGCGGTTCCGCCAGAAGCTATAAAACGACTATTGAAAGTTTGAAGCGATTTATCAAAAGAGATACTTTAGCTATTTCAGAAATAACTTCTGTTTTTATGGAAGATTACGAGAAATGGCTGAAAGATAGAAAGCCGTTGAGTAATCGTGTACTTGGTGATCGGGCACTATCTTTATATCCTGGTTATATTCGCGCATTACATAATTTGGCAAAAAAAGAATATAATGATGAGGAAATGGGGATTATTCGGATTCCCTGGTCTCCATTCCAAAAGTACCATGTGAAGAAACCTACTCCTGCAAAAAAGAGAAATCTATCGGCAGAAACAATAAGGAAGATATTAACTCTTCCGGACCAGCCTTCTACGAATATTGGATGTACACGTGTGAACTTGGCAAGAGATGTGTTTGCTTTATCGTTTTATCTTATCGGAATGAATACAGTTGATTTGTTTAATTGTGATTGTATAGCTGATGGCCGTATTACTTATCAGCGAACTAAGACAAAAAATCGTCGAGATGATAAGGCGGAGATTAGTGTTAAAATAGAACCAGAGGCTATGCCGTTGATTGAAAAGTATATGGATAAAACAAGGCGTAGAGTCTTTAAGTTCTATTGTATGTACGCATCAAAGGATTGTTTAAATACTGCTGTAAATAAAGGTTTGAAAAAGATTGGCGAAATTCTGGGTATTGAAGATTTGGAATTTTATGCAGCCCGCCACTCATGGGCGACTATTGCCCGCAATGATCTACGTATAAATAAGTATGTTGTACATGAAGCTTTGAATCATGTCGATGATGCAATGAAAGTGACAGATATGTATTTAGAAAAGGATTATTCGCAGAATGATGATGCTAACCGTCGTGTAATAACGTATGTTCTTACAGGTGACAATGGGGTAAAAAGGAGAAAAAAATAAGTAAATTATCTGATAGTTCTCCAATAATCAAGTATTAATGATTTATTATAGGTGTCAGATTCATTGTAATTTTGAGTTATAAATTCTTTTGGAATAATTATGCCAAAATATTCTTTGGGTAAATACTCTGATATGATTACTTTGTTAAGAGTATAGTCCAATATAGTCTCATTTTCAAGATTGAATCCGTGTATAAGATAATGATCAGGCAAAAGCTCCTGGTTAAAAGGATGAAGGATAAAACCTTCTGCATAAGTCTTGCCATACTTATTTGTTATATACTGGGAGTTGCCAAAGCATCGATTTCTTTGGATATTCTTATCAGATAATTGTTTAAATGTAAGTTCTTTCTCTATGGATGTATAAACATTCGCATTTTCTAAAAACCATTCCATAAACTGATCTTCTTCTCCTGGAGCAAAATTGTGCATTTCTTTATCCCATGGGTCTTTATATAGGTTTATTTCTATTTTTTTGTTGCTGTCTATTTTTGTCATAATATTATTTTTTGAACATGTCTCCTTTACCAGTCATTAACCACTCTGCAGAAATTTTGAAATCCTTAATAAGGCCTAACAACCAGGAAACTTGGAAGAATCCCAGAGAGTGGTTCTTTGACTGTGCATCGAAATTGCGACGATCAATGTTGTATAGCCTGCAGTAAGTAGCTTTTCCACGTATCTGCTTGGCTGATACGAGAAAATCTATTGTTTGGAAGAATCTTGCAATTATGGATAAGGTTTCTTCTGTATATGCTCTTGGTTTACTCATTGTCCTTTTGGTTTTCTTCTTTTTTCTGATTATTGTCTATCTGTAGAACCCGTTTAGCATTGAGGGGGGAAATGACAGAATGCCCTGTTCTTTCTTCTAATTCTAATCTGGCATTTCGGGCAATACCTCCTCCCTGCTTGGCTATTTCAATATGTTCATTAAAGGATTCCGGGCTGTTAGCTTCTGAAATTTGTTTGGTAGATAATTCAGCAAGCATATTGAGGACAAGTTCAGTGTTTGTCATATTATCCCGGAGATTTTCCTTTTTTAGCCCTTTGTATTTTTTGTATTCTTTGGTTGTATTTCCCGACCATGTTTTAGTGATGATGTCTGTGAGGGTAGCAAACTGAACACCTTCTTCCAAACCACGCGCTTTCCATTCGTCGGTGAGTTCCTTGCGAATCTCAATAGACTTTAACCGTTGGTTTATCCAATTATCAGAGTAGCCTAATGCTTTATATTCCATCATGGCACGATCAATCGTTAGCTCCGGGTCCTGCATCTCGTCTAATCGTTCTTTGGCAACTTGTGCTATCCAGAGCTTGAACGGCTCCGCTTTGGGAGAGGGAACAGATTGGATGAGACGAAAAAGCTGTTTTGTAGTGGCAACATCCGTTTTTCTCATCTTGCCATCCGGGGCAGGCATTTTCAACTGTACGATTGAATCGTACAGTTGGCTACCTTCCTTTGAAAGTTTTATTTTTAGATCGCTCCAATATCTTCTCGGATTGGTAGTATCTGTTAGGGCTTCGATAACATCAATCACGGAAAAATACCATTCTTCGGTCTTATCGTCCCAGACGGTACGAATCTTTTTATCTTCGAATATTTTGATAGCGTCTTTCTTTGTCATAGTAACTCGTATCTAATATACTGTAGATCACTTTTCAGACTTTCTAAGACAGTTGCGTCTTCGTTGGATATAAGAGCCTTGTCAATAGCTCTATTTAGTTGACTGATGCCATCTGTTAGGGCATCTTCATTAATTGTTCCTGTTGCTGCATATTGAGTAAAGGTACTTTTAATTAGGTCGATAGTAAATCGGTTGTAGTCCATATTATTTTCCTTGTGTTTCTTTAGTATTTGAGTAAGTAACCATATATTTTCCGTCAATTAAAGTGGCGGAAATCATTATGTTATTTTTGAATAAAAAATATATATCGTTTTCACCACTGTTGTAAAGGTACTTTTTGAATCCGTTAGTTTCATAATCCAAATTGGATATTAGATTATTGATTCCATTTTGCTCATAGAAGAAGTAGCTAACCATTTCTGTGAGTTTATCAAGTACAAAAGTTGGGATCAAAACCTGTTTATGTTCGCTTATTCCGTTTTTGTCTTTTCTTAGAACTAAATATATGTCGTTCTTTTTGATGCACTTTCCTTTCTGTACAAGTGAATCAAGTGTAGAAATAAAAGCTTTACTATTCATGCCAAACGAGAATCCATCAAATAGTTTTGAGTCAACAGTCATTGATTCTCTTGAATTAGATATTGCTTTATTTAATTCGTTATTACTTGTGTATTGTGCATATGAAAGTAACGAATTTACAGTTATTATTATAATGAATAATATGCGTTTCATAATTATTAGTATTTTGGTGTTTTATATGTTATTTCTCCAATCCTGATCCACTTGCATCGGCACATTCGGCAGCACTTTCCATGCGGGCAGCCGTTTTTTTCCTTTCTTGAAGCATGTCTATTAGTTCTCCATTTTGTCTGATGAGTTCTGCGTTCATTTCGTCGTGTCGCTTTCGCTCGTCAATCATAGCCTGAACGAATTCATAAGGTACAGGATGTTTGTAGATGCTTATATCTACATTTTCTTTTTTGCCTGTTATTATGTAATCTATATCAAAGTCCGGATAAGCACATGCTATTTTATTCAATGTGTCTCTGCTTGTGTTGTCTGTGTATTGCGCAATACTACCATTGGGAAAGCCTATTGCCTTTTCAAAGGCTCTAACAGACATTCCTTTATTTTTAATATACTCTATAACTCTGTCGCGCAATGCGCTATCACTCTTTTTGGGCATAAAAAAATAAATTGTAGATAAAAATATCTAAGTTTTCTTTGATATATAGATAAATGTATCTATATTTGTCCCGTTATAAGTTTTATAACTGAACAAAAATAGTTCAAATCAGAGTGATTAACAAATAAATAAGGAGGTAAAATGGAAAAAATGACATTGAGATGCTATCGGTTTTTGAAATGCAAGAAGCGAAATTTAGGACGTCCCATTTAACGCAACATTATTATGGCAATAACGCAACGCTGATTGTGGGGAGGGTGGAGGGAAAAAAGAAGAACGTCCGAAATTCACATCCCGGACGTCCTATTTAACGCAACGCTGATTATGACATCAACGTTGATACAAAAGTAATAAGAAAATAATTATTAGCAAAAGATTATTGTAGAAATGGAAAGTACAATATTGAATCAGAGAACTTTTAGAGGATATTACGACGCATTGCCTGATAGAAAAATATCCAAAGCTCCTAAGTCTGCTTTTGTAGACCGTATCGCAGAAATAACAATGAAATCTACAAAGACTATTCGTTGTTGGTTGGCCGGAACACAGAAACCGGATGCTTTAGCACAGGCTATGATTGAGAAAGAATTAGGCATACCTGCATCAGAATTATTTCCGGAGGATTGAGCATGCGGCCGATTGAATTCTATACGACACCGGAAGGTGAGGTTACTATCAGAGAGATGGGAATGCCGGAACGCCAGTTGAGGGAGTCCGATACGGAATTCATTCAACGATTCTTGGAGGTTTTAGAGGAATTCTATCCAGAAGCATACGAAGCGTTACGGAAAACTTATGCCAGATATGATGGGAATAGATATTACCGTGATTTCTTGGCCGTACGGAGATTTATCAAATGTAACTTTGGGCTGTACGATAACGAAGTAGATATAGATGAAAATTGGAACTTTAAGTTTGAATTTGTCGGTTGTCCTTTACGGGGAGAATGTGATGGGTTTAAAAAGATTTGTCAGCCGAAATTCAACAGCAATTTATCAGATCGGCAGCTTGAAATAATGCGCTTATGTTATGAAGGTGTTGCTGATGAGGATATAGCGAAACGAATGTTTCTCTCTTCCCATACAGTAAACAATCATCGTCGTAACAGCTTCCGCAAACTTGGAGTCCATTCGATGGCGGAGTTTAACAGATACGCAGCCGAAAAAGGATTATTTAAACAGACGGCTCTTTAACGCAACATTGATTCATTTAACGCAACACTGATTATGGCTAAAAAAGAAGTAGAAGAAAGAGAATTGAGCAAAGGTGAAACTGCCACAGCAATAATAATTATGTTATTGGCCCTTTGGATACTTGGAAATGCTACGGAAGTATGCAGGGTAGTTATAGCATTAACGATGATGATAGGGGATTTGGTTCTGATATATCAAGCGAAATACTCTGTAAAGAAAGGAGGATAATATGGTAGATCAACAGTATTTAATAAAAAACCTCTTGGCGGGGGTAGCCGAACTTGGTGCTGCTAATATGCTAGAGTTGTTGCACCCTAAAATGGATTTGATAACTCAACGTGAAGCCTATAAGTTCTTCGAGGAACGAGATACCCGTTATGGAGAGAGCTTTACCCACGGTGAAGCATGGGTTAAAAAGATGGTGAAAGAAAAAAGACTTCATCCTCAACGCAAGGGAAAATCGGATAATTCACCGCTTATGTATTCCAAGAAGGAGATGATCGCAGTTTACAATGCTGAATATGCAGCTATACATGGGATTTTTGACGGTACACAATTATGAAAGAAATACTATTAACACAGGAAGATGCTGAAAGACTTATAGATGTGCTTTTGACCTTAGAGTCCATGGGAGGTACAGGTGATGGTGATTTTGATGAAGACTGTAAGGATGCTGGAGAACTTTCGGATAAAATAAAAAGTCAAATTAACCAATAATGAAAATTAGTAAAATGGAAACAAAAGAAATTTTGATACAGTGTACTGTAGAAGGTAATGTCGTAAAATTGCCTAGTGTTCAATTAGAGCGTAAGGAATACCTTGAAGTGAAAAAACACCTTGAATTAATCGGTGGTAAATGGAAGGGAGGTAAAGTTCAAGGTTTTGTTTTTGAAACTAATCCTACTGATTTGTTAGCACAAATATCTAATGGTGAAAAACGTAACTTGAAAAAAGAATTTCAATTCTTTGAAACTCCGGATAGTTTGGCAGATCAACTTGTTAAGTTTGCGGAAATAGAACCTAATGATTCAGTTCTGGAACCAAGTGCCGGACGTGGAGCCATCGTAAAGGCTATTCATAGAAGATTTCCGGATATGTGTGTATTCGGATATGAATTAATGGAATTAAACCAATCATTCCTTGGTAAAATACCTCAATTTAAACTTTTGGGGTCTGACTTTCTTGCAGAATGTAAAACCTCATTTGACATAATAGTGGCTAATCCACCGTTTTCGAACAATCAAGACATAGATCATATACGGATGATGTTTGACTGTTTAAAGCCTGGTGGTCGGCTTGTTTCTATTGCATCAACGCATTGGCAATTTGCAGAAGGTAGAAAGGAAAAAGCTTTTAGAGAATGGATAGATGAAGTTGAAGCAGATGTACATAATGTAGATCGGGGAGAATTTAAAGAATCCGGTACTATGGTAGGAACGTGTATTGTGGTTATACAAAATTAAAAAAGAGGGAGTATATATGAAACATATTGAACAGAAGATGCAGTATAACGACTATCGTGAAAAGATGCACGGAAAGAAATACTAATTGAATGTGCATGAGGAATGTGGGGGTGCCTGCCCTGCCTTAATAGATCGGCTTCAACCGGCGTCATGCACATTTTTAATACATAAATACTATGATAAGAACAAAAGTTAGACTTTATCTAAAGGATGAAGGTGGCAATAAAGATACTTTAGTGATTTGGGCTAATCTTCCGGAAGAAGAAGCTCATACACATTATATTGGAAAATGGCTTGCAGTAAGTACAGAGCCAGTGAAACTAATGAAGTGTCACAAGATAAAAACTTTAAGTAAACAAGAGGCAAAGAAAAAAGATCGTGTTTTTTCAGCCATTTAATAATAACTTTAAAAAGTAAGATTATGAGTACAGAAGAATTTTCAAAAAAGCGTCCCTATAATTTGAGGGAAAAGAAAGTGAAGAATGTGGCCTATCGTACATTGATACGTCCGGCATTGGCAGATGAGTTGTACAACAAGATTCTGAATATCATCGTTGGACAGAAGAAGTACAAGGATGCTGACTATTCGGCGAAAGACTTGGCGAAAGAGCTTAAAACGAATACTCGTTACCTTTCCGCAGTAGTGAACTCTCGTTTTGGTATGAATTACTGTTGCCTGGTTAATGAATACAGGATTAAAGATGCTTTGCATTTATTGACGGATAAGCGTTATGCAGACAAAAACGTGGAAGAGATTAGCGACATGGTCGGTTTTTCAAATCGTCAATCCTTTTATGCGGCTTTTTTCAAGAACGTAGGCATCACGCCTAGGAAGTATCGTATGACACATCGATAATGTATTAACGCAACAAGATTATGGCAGACATTAGAATCGTGAGAATGATGCTCACAAATTTTAAGGGCATACGCTCTATAGAAGTGAATTTCAACCCAGAAGTTACCAATATTTCTGGTGACAACGCAACCGGTAAAACTTCCATGATGGACGCTTTTTTGTGGTGTCTTTTTGGAAAGGATAGTCAGAATCGTGCGGACTTCAATATCAAAACACTTGATGCAGAAGGGAAAGCTTTTCCTAAATTAGAACATGAAGTTGTTGTGGTCCTTTCGGTAGATGGAATAGAAACCGTTTTCCGTCGTTGTTACAAAGAGAACTGGGTGAAGAAGCGGGGAACCGCTAAAGAGGTGATGGACGGGCATAAGGTCGATTATTATGTTGATGATGTTCCTCTGGGTAAAGGTGAATATGATTCCAAAGTTTCGGCAATTTGTCCGGAACAGCTTTTCAGGCAGATTACTAATCCGGCCTATTTCCCTTCTTTGAAGATGCAAGAACAGCGCAGGATGTTGTTTGAGATTGTAGGTGGTGATATTACCAATAATGACGTATTCGATGAATTGATTACAGTAGGAAACAAAGAGTTGTTTTTGCCGCTTATTAACGCTTTGAATTCAGGTAAAACTCTTGATGACTACAAAAGACAGATCGTTTCCCAAAAGAACAAGATTAAAGGTGAGGTAGCAGACATTCCTGGACGCATTGAAGAAAACAACCGTAATATGCCGGAACCAGAGGATTGGGTAGCTTTGGCTTCCGATATAGAAATCAAGGAGAACCAAATAAAAGAATATGATTCTCTGATTGCTGACAGATCGAAGGCTGATGAGGAAGAAGCAGCTCGTAGGCGTGTAATTCGCAATCAAATTGATGAGAAGTATGAACGAATTGAAGAGGTGAGAAGACAAGTTAAAAGGAGTTCTAATGTGGAACATGATAATTGGTATTCTGATCTGTCAGCAAAAGAAAGCTCTATTTCAAATATGAATACGGATATTCGCTATTTGGAAAATAAGCTATTGACATTAAATAATTCTTTGACTGAATATCAATCGCAAAAAAGCAAATTACTTGAGGAATATAGCGCTATCAACTCGAAACAGTTTGTAGCTGATAATTCCCATCTTGTTTGCCCGACTTGTAATAGGGCATTTGAGGGAGAGGATTATAACAGAAAATTACAGGAAATGCAGGATGCTTTTCAAACAAATAGATCTCTTTGTTTGAATCATAATATTAAGAAAGGAACTGCACTCAAAGCTAGGATTGAAGAATTACAAAAACAGATTCGGGACCTTGAACAGGTTATCAAAGACAAAAAGAATCTGTTGGCAACCTTGGAAGGTGAGAAACAGCAGTTGAAAAGTGCTGAACCTCAAATAGCGGATGTTTCTATTTTAGTAGAAAAGAATGGAGACTATATCACTCTGAAAAAAGAGATTGCACTATTGGAAGGGTCTCTAAGGACAAATTATACTCCTGCTGATGTATCGGAATATACTGCCGCTAAAAAAGCTCTTCAATCGGATATATATGCCCTCAAAGAAAGATTGGATAAACGGAAACTGATAGAACGTACGCAACAGCGTATTAATGAACTGCAGTCACAACTAAGTACCATGCAGCAGCAGGTTGCAGATTTCGAGCAGATCGAAGCCACAATACTTGACTTTATGAAGTCAAAAGTAGCTTTGGTTGATAAACGAATCAATTCTGCTTTTTCCTATGTTCAATTTCGGATGTTCGATACGCAGGTAGATGGCACAGAATTCGATACCTGTGAATGCATGGTGGACGGTACGCCCTATTCTGATCTGAATACGGCCGCAAAGATGAACGCCGGTATTGACATCATCAATGCTATTTGCCGGGCAAAAGGTGTGACAGCTCCTATTTGGTTAGATAACCGGGAGAGCGTTTGTAACCTTATCCCTTGTAAGTCACAAATTATAAACCTCTTTGTAGAGAGAGGTGCTAAATTAACTATTCAATAATCATTTAACGTAACAGATTATGGCAGAAACAACTCAAGGTCAGACAGGAAATGTGTTTGACAACAAAAACGGAGCCCAACCGGCTCCTGCACAACAACCGCAACAAAACATTTCGATTGTTCAGAAAGATGTGGTTGATACTGTATTGTCTAAAATTAAAGACTTTGAAGAAGCAGGAGAGCTCAAACTTCCGGCTAACTATTCAGCGGCAAATGCGTTGAAATCGGCATGGCTTATTCTTCAAGAAACGAAGGACCGGAATGATAAACCTGCATTGGTGGTATGTACGAAAGAAAGTGTTGCAAATGCTTTGCTTGACATGGTCGTTCAAGGGCTTTCTCCGATGAAAAAGCAGTGCTACTTTATTGTATATGGTAGCAAACTTACTTTGCAACGTAGCTACCTTGGAACGCTTGCCATCGCCAAACGTGTGGGCGGTGTTAAAACGGCCATTGCCAATTGCGTATATGAAGGGGATGAATTTATATTCTCTGTTGATACGCAAACCGGGCTTAAAAAGATTATCAAACATGAGCAGACTTTGGAAGGTTTGGATGCAAACAAGGTTAAAGGGGCTTATGCTATTCTCGCGACCGAGGACGGACGGAGTATTGTTGAGATTATGAATTTCGCCCAGATAAAACAGGCGTGGATGCAGGGAGCTACGAAAGGCGGTTCTCCGGCACATAAAAATTTCGGTGACGAAATGGCAAAGAAAACCGTGATCGGACGTGCTTGCAAAATACTTATTGGTATGTCTGATGATTCAGCTCTATTTGATGAACCGGATGAAACGGAAACTGATATTGCTGCCGGACAGCGTGCGGTCCAAATAGAAGGGGCTGCTAATAAAAAGCGTTTAGGTGATATTGAGGACGCCAAATTTGAGGAAGTGAAGCCTACTGCTCCTACACCTGCCACTACCCAGCAACCGAAAGTAACAAACGATGCCCCTCCTCCATATTAATTCAATTATGGCGAAGAAAGTAGATAACGAAAAAGGATTTCTGGTAATAGAGGTCTCGGCAGCGGAACTGTCTGCTAAAGCCGGAGGATATGGTATCTGTGACTATTGTAATACCCCTGCAGAAAAGGGGTATTATATAGCCGTTCTAAACCAATGGTATTGTCCTAAGTGCTATGATGAATTCTGTAAACGCGCAAAGTATTACCAGAAAGATACCGGAACGGAGAAGAGGAACTATGAGTTCTATTCTAAACTACTTGGAGTATGAAATACAGATATGTAAGGTGCGGTAAAATTACCGATTTCAATGAGCTGTTTGATTTGTCTGCAAGAAAGCAACCGGTAATTTGGGTTACTGGTTTAGTGCCTAACGAAGTTGTGAGGCCTGCTGCTTTCTTCTTACAATGGCCCCTTGCGAAACTGAAATGTACCCAACTCTATAAAGTTAAGAAGGTCGAAAATGAAACTAAAAGTATTAGGAAGCAATAGTCTCGGTAATTGCTACATCCTTGAAAATAAGGATGAAGCTCTGATAATAGAAGCAGGAATAAAGCTGTCGAAGGTAAAAGCTGCGATGAACTACAACATCAAGAAAATAGTCGGTTGTCTGGTAAGTCATGAGCACGGGGACCATGCAGGATTTTACACAGAGTATCTAAAGATAGGATTTCCGATAATTTCACCGGAAGCTGTCTATAAAAGCAAGGGATTCTCCGTTATGCCTCCGTTCGCGAAGATCGCAGAGCCTGGCCGTGGTTATAGAGTAGGGAATTTCAAAGTGATTCCTTTTGAAGTACAACATGACGTTCCAGCCTTTGGTTATCAGGTAGATCATCCGGATATGGGAAGGCTTGTTTTTCTTACTGATACTTTCTATTGTGATTATACTTTTGATAATGTGAATCATTGGCTTTTAGAAGCGAATTATGCGGATGATATTCTTGATCGTAATATATCAGATGGACGTATACCGATATCCATGCGTCCCCGATTGCTCAAATCGCACATGGAGATTGAGACTACTAAAGGGCTGCTATCAGAAAATGATTTATCACAGACACAGAACATTGTACTCATTCATTTGAGTGACGGCAATTCGAATGAGAAGAGGTTCGTGGATGAGGTTATCAGTTTGACGGGTAAGCCGGTGTTTGCAGCTAACAAAGGATTGGTTATAAATGTCAGTCGAGTACCTTACTAATTGTCTGCAAAGATTATGAAAAGCGTACCTGATTACATAGTAAAAGACCTGCTCCGGCTACTTCCTGTCCTTATTGAGAATGTTAATTTGGAAAGTAAAAGTACCCGGGTACAAAATGCAGTGAGATTAGTGAAAAATATAATAAAGAAACTATCTAAAATTGAATGATTATGGCAAAAGAAACAATTCGCCGATATACTTTACATACAGAAAAAGGTGGTTGGCTGGGTGAAGTTATTCTTACTGATAAGAAAGAGTTTTATTCTCTTACTGATTGGGGAAACTTTAATTTCTCTTGGTCCACACCTATTGAAATTAGAGAATTCATATTGAGTATTGATGTCGATTACTTTGGAAGAAAAATGTATCAAGGTGTCGCTTATCAGTGCAGTAATAAGGATATGAGAGGATATTGCGAGAGATTTGCAGCTAAGATATTACCTGCTCTTAAAGAAGCTATTAAACAAGAATTAAAGGAGGAAGAAGTATGATGCATACCTGGTTTGAGTGCAAAATCCGTTACGAGAAAGTAATGGAGAATGGAATGCAGAAAAAGGTTACAGAACCTTATCTGGTCGATGCGCTTAGCTTTACAGAAGCTGAAGCACGAATTATCGAAGAAATGACGCCCTTCATCTCCGGTGAATTTACCGTTTCTGATATAAAGCGTGCTAATTACAGCGAGATATTTACAAGTGAAGAAGAAGCTGCAGACCGCTGGTTCAAGTGTAAACTCATCTTTGTTACTTTGGACGACAAAAGTGGCGCTGAAAAAAAGACTTCCACTCAAGTATTGGTACAAGCTGCAGACTTGCGCGATGCCGTGAAGAAGTTGGACGAAGGTATGAAGGGAACAATGGCAGATTATCAGATCGGAATGGTATCCGAAACACCTATCATGGACGTTTACCCTTATACAGAAACTAATATAGAGGAGCAGATTGGTACAAATGCCAATTCTCCGGTAGTAAGCACCTTCTTAAAATCATTGCCCGAAGGTTGTCGTACTTCCATCACGGTTGCCGGGAAGCCTGTTATAATAGATAAGACTGGGGCTGAAACGAGGGTTATACCGGACGAAGAACAGCGAGAGTAGTAACTACAAATCTATTGATAAATGGGGAGAAAGAATAAAATCGGACTTGAATATTTCCCTTTTGACATTGATTTTTTTTCGGATTTAAAGATTAGGAAATTAATCAAATACCAAGGTGGCAAAGCTGTTACTGTATATGCTCTCCTGCTATGTATTATCTATAAACAAGGGTACTACATGAGGTGGGATAAAGAGTTGCCCTTCATCATTTCGGAACAAACGGGGTATGAAGAGGTGTATATTCAGGAGGTGATTAAAAGCTGCTTAGTAATCGGGTTATTTTCTAATGAACTTTTTGAAAAAGAGAAGATCATAACTTCAAAAGGAATACAGGAACGGTATCAGTATATCTGCAATTTATCAAAGCGGAAATGTGTAATATCAGAGTTTATCCTTATTTCCTCCGAAGAAAAGCCTATTTCTTCCGAAGAAATACCCATTTCCTCCGAGGAAATGCCTAAAAACTCCGAAAGAAGTGCACAAAGTAAAGTAAAGGAAAGTAAAGGAAATAATAATCCCCCTATAATCCCCCAAAGGGGAGAAGCGAGGGAGCCGATTATAAATATTAGTGATATTAAAGATTTGCTTTTGAAAGATGAATTATGGAAAGAAAATGCTTGCCGACAATCTGGATTGAGTACGGAGTTCTTTTCAATGATTCCCCGACAAATTGATAATTTCCTTTCATGGATACGATCTACGGGTGCAGAAAGCACAGTTCTTACACTTCCTGACGCTAAACGTCGCTTTATTTATTGGTGGAAATATACAGGTCTAAAAGAGTGGAAAAATGAAAAAGAACGAATATCCGGAAAAACGAATCGGACAGGTGATAGCAGAAGCACAAGCGATGGGGCAAAGCCTGACTACAACGAAGTTTTTTGATTTTATGTCTGATTTCTCGTATGCGCGGCATCTTGCATGTTTATGTGAAGCCGGTACGCAGATATTGGCTCGTGAGAATAAAACGTTTGTTGTAGATGAAAGTAACGAGCAGGTTATCCGTTTTCTGATTCACTACTTTAACCGATGTCGTTCTGCAGAGACTATCTATCCGGCAGATAAAGGCTATAAACTACATAAAAATATTGCTCTATGTGGTGATGTCGGTGCAGGAAAAACAGTTTTGATGCAAGCTTTTTCGGTGTATTTGCGGAGGATTAATAGCCCAATGCAGTTTCTGAATTTATCTGTCGGACAAATGGTGAACTATTACACGTTGCATAACAACTTGGATAAGTATACCTACAATGAGGATGATTCAAAGGCTTTTCAATATTCACCGATAAACATTTGCTTGAATGATATAGGTTTGGATTTGACAAACTTTTATGGCACAGGTACGAAGGATTTATGCAGTGAGTTTCTTTTCGCCCGGGCCGAGATATGGCAGTTTTATGATAAGTATTGCCACATGACGACAAACTTATCAGCTACACGGTTGAAAGAGTATTTTAAAGACGATTACAGTCGGATAAATGACAGGTTCAAATATTACAATTTGATTCATTTGTCCGGAGAATCAAGAAGATAACAATTAACGCAACTGATTATGACAAAGAATGATTTACCTAAAAGCTCACAAGAGCTTATTACCCGCTTTTTGCCCGATAGCGAGCAGCGGGGAGACGTCACACAAGTGGACGGGAAGCAATTTCAAGAGGCTTTAATGAATCTCCATCTTGCAATGATGGGGAAAACGGAAAAACAAGTTTATACACCAGTCTTTTCTTGTTGCTCTGGTACTCTAAATTCAGAGCTTCCAATGGTCTGTATTCCTTCCAACAAATACAAGGAGGTTGAAATCTGTTTGAAGGATGGTTGGAATTATCCTATTGCTACAATCAAACTATACAATACGAATCGTTTGATTGATGCTGAAAAAACGTATGAGGACACAGCGAAATTGGGCTACGAGATAACCAGACGTTGGAATGCTTTTATTCCGGAAGGAGGTGAAGAATGATTAACCTGCTGTATGTTGATTTGTTCTGTGGAGCCGGAGGAACTTCGACGGGAGTAGAACTAGCCCGTGTAAGTGACGAACAGTGTGCGAAGGTAGTTGCATGTGTGAACCATGATAAAAATGCCATAGCGAGCCACGCAGCTAACCACCCGGACGCTTTACACTTCACCGAGGATATCCGAACGCTTGAACTTTCTCCTTTGGTTGCACACGTAAACCGAATGAAGCAAATATACCCAGAAGCTCATGTGGTATTGTGGGCGTCGTTAGAGTGTACGAACTTTAGCAAGGCAAAAGGAGGGCTACCCAGAGATGCGGACAGCCGGACATTGGCTGAACACTTGTTCCGCTATATTGAAGCTCTGAATCCTTCGTATATACAGATTGAAAATGTGGAAGAATTCATGTCTTGGGGAGATATGGATGCTAACGGTAAACCTATATCCAAAGATAAAGGACGTTTGTACGAACGTTGGAAACGTAATGTTAAGAGTTACGGATATGAATTTGAACATAAAATACTTAATGCTGCCGATTATGGTGCATTTACTTCCAGACGTAGGTTTTTCGGGCAATTTGCAGCAAAAGGTCTTCCGATTACATGGCCGGAACCTTCCCATTGCAAAGATGGAAAAATAGATATGTTTTGTAATCTGGAAAAATGGCGTCCGGTGAAAGATGTTCTGGACTTGCAGGATGAGGGTGAATCTATCTTTGATCGTAAAAAATCACTTGCTCCCAAAACATTTGAACGCCATAAATCTGGCCTTATCAAGTTTGTATGCGGAGGAAAAGAACAATATCTTATCAAGTGGAATTCTATGAGCAGTAAAGGAAAATATGTAGCTCCCGGAGTAGACGAGCCATGCCCGGTGGTGAGCTGCCAGAACCGCCTTGGTTTGGCAAACGTGCAATTTCTTTCCAAATATTACTCCGGACATCCAGACAGCAAGAATATTTCAGTAGATGGGCCTGCGCATACGATTAAGACAAAAGATAATCATGCATTGGTTTCGGCAGACTTCCTTTCTGCTTACTACGGTACGGGAGATAATGTACGGTCAATAGAAATGCCATGTGCTACCGTCACTACAAAGGACCGCTTTAATTACGTTCATCCTAAATTCTTATGCTCATACAATTTCAAAGATTCTGGGAAAACTTTGCTCGGTCCCTGCCCTACATTATTGACAAAAGATAGACTGGCGTTGGTATCATGTAATTTTCTTGATATGCAATATGGGAATAGCCGTTGTTCATCAATCGAGCAGCCAGCAGGAACGGTTGTTCAAAATCCTAAACATAGTTTGATAACTTGCAATCGATGGCTGATGAACACTAGTTTCTCCAATGTTGGAAGTTCACTTTCCGAACCTTCTCCTGTTGTGACAGCTAATCGTAAATGGCACTATCTTGTAAATCCACAATACACATCCGCCGGTGGAAGTATAGATTCACCTTGTTTTACTTTAATTGCCCGAATGGATAAGAGACCGCCAATTATTACTACATGCCAAACGGAGGTAATTGGAAAAATTCCTTCGTTCGTGAAGATTACTCCTTACGGTATTATTTACGAAATCTACGAAGATGATCTGCCAGTTATAAAAGATATTAAGGAAATTATGGCGATGTATGGTATTATTGATATAAAGCAACGTATGTTGAAAATACCAGAATTAAAGCGAATAATGGGATTTCCCGAAAAATATAAGTTAATCGGTACACAGGCCGACCAAAAGAAATTCATAGGAAATGCGGTTGAAGTGAATATGGCACGGGTTCTCTGCGAAGCTGTCAGCAGGAAACTACGAGAATTAAGAAAAGTGGCAGCTTAGTTTTATTCAAATTAGTAAGATATGAAAAACGTAGAACTGTTCAACGATCATTTCCAAAACTACAAAGTTTATGGAATCCCCAAAGCGCAGTTAATTATTGCCGACGTCCCCTACAATCTAGGAAATAATGCTTATGCCTCTAACCCTTCATGGTATGTGGATGGTGATAATAAGAATGGAGAAAGCGATAAGGCAGGCAAACAATTCTTTGATACCGATAAAAACTTTCGCCCTGCCGAGTTTATGCACTTCTGTTCCCAAATGCTTGTAAAGGAACCCAAAGAAAAAGGCAAAGCTCCTTGCATGATAATCTTTTGTGAATTTGAGGATCAGTTCCGGTATATTGAACTTGGTAAGAGATACGGGCTAAATAAATACATTAACCTTGTATTCAGAAAAGATTTTTCCGCACAAGTATTGAAAGCCAATATGAAGATAGTCGGCAACTGTGAATATGGATTGTTGCTTTACCGTGATAAGCTTCCCAAATTTAACAACGATGGTCGGATGATATTCAATTGCTTTGATTGGGTACGGGATAATGAAACGCCAAAAGTTCATGATACACAAAAGCCTGTTCCACTTCTTCGTAGGTTAATAGAAATCTTTACCGATAAAGGCGATGTCGTAATTGATCCATGTGCCGGCAGTGGTTCCACCTTATTAGCTGCCGTCCAGTTGGGCCGCAGAGCATACGGATTTGAGATTAAAAAAAAGTTCTTTGCTGATGCGAATAAATTAGTATTGTCGCAAGTGCAACAAGCACTATTTCAATAATTCAAAATAAATAAGAAATGAGTCAAATAATAATAGCATGGTTCAGTTGTGGTATAACATCGGCTGTCGCTTGCAAAATAGCTTTACAGACGTACAAAGATGTAGTCCTATACTATACAGACACTGGCTCACAGGAAGAAGATAGTCTACGCTTCCTTCATGATTGTGAGCAATGGTTTGGGCAAAAAATAAACATTGTCCGGAGCAAGGAATATACCAACCATTTCGATGTGATTGAAAAGAAAGGGCTAATCAGTAAGCACAATTACTATCCGTGTACCTTCGAACTTAAAAAACGGCTTCGATACCAAATCGAAGATGAATTGAAATATTGGGATGGTCAAGTATGGGGATTTGATATATCGGAAACCAATCGGGCGCAACGAATGATTGAGCAATACCCGAACATGAAACCATTGTTCCCATTAATCGACAATCAACTATCAAAGGCTAATTGTGTCTGCTTACTTGCAAAAGAAGGAATAGAACTACCTCGAATGTATAAGATGGGATATCACAATAACAACTGCATCGGTTGCATCCGTGGCGGAATGGGTTACTGGAATAAGATTCGTATTGATTTCCCAGAAGATTTTGAACGTATGGCAAAATTGGAACGTGTTGTCGGGCATTCTTGCCTGAAAGAAAGAATCGGTAATGAAACAAAGGCTTTATTTCTTGACGAGCTTTCTCCTGACCGTGGCGATTTCCCTACTGAAATAATGCCGGAATGTGGATTGTTTTGTGAATTAGAATTTATGAATTAGCGTAAAACAAAGTAGAAATGAGTAAAACATACGAAGAACTTTTACATGATGCATTCTGCAAATGTATGCAGGAAAATCATGGTAAGGATTGGGTAGATAGATACGACCCGGAAGAGCAGGAAAATATGCGCCGTGAGTTTTGTTCAGGCGCAGAATGGTTCAAAAGTCTATTCACTATGATGTATTTCCCTCCTTGTACTATGCCAGAAGATAGAATGGAGACTACGAAACCGGAAGGAGAAGAAGTTATAGTAGCTACTACTCATGACTATATCATCTTCTACAAGCATCGGGGATATGACATCGCTTATCGTGAATACTGGAAGGGGCATCACAATGATAAGTGGAAATGGAAAGTAAAGTATGGTCGTTATGTAAATGATGATGAAATACTTTGCTGGATGAGAAAAGAGTTTTAATTCTAATTGAAATTAAATCAGATATGAAGGAAATTATGATTAATAATAATATTAGCACCCAAGAATTTGTAAATAATAATCTAGGAAAGAGTGTGTTTTTTCCTCACAATAACGCTGTAACGGGTAAAGGCATGATAGTAGGGTATTCTGGTCACTACGTAGTAGTCTCTATGACTTCAATGGATGGATGGTATTTAGAAGAAGATGATTATGATAAAGAAATAATCCTCATACATTCACCCCTAAACGTATCATACTTACATCTATTACCGGAAGAGTGTAACATAGAACAATAAACCTAAAAACGAATCAAAATGAAATATATGGGAAGTAAGGCAAGAATAGCGAGCGAGATTTTGCCTTTAATTTTGAAAGGCAGAAGAGAAGCGCAGTATTATGTTGAACCATTCTGCGGCGGCTGCAATACGATTGATAAGGTGGACGGTAATCGAATAGCAAACGATAATAATCCGTATTTGATACGAATGTGGCAATGCCTTGTCGATGGATGGAAACCTCCTACAACGATCGAAAGAGATTACTACAACGATGTCCGTGAGTGCTACAATCAAAAAACGGACGCTTATATTTTGAATTATATCGGTTGGGTTGGCTTCATGGGTAGTTATAACGGTCGTTTCTTTGATGGTGGATATAGCGGACATCATGTTAAAATAAAAAACGGCTTCCGGGACTACATAGGTGAAGCAATTAGAAACACGCTGGCGCAAGTTCCTGCATTGAAAGGTGTTGTATTCCTTAATCGAGATTATAAGGACTTAGTGTTACCTGCATGTAGCATAATTTACTGTGACCCACCTTATAAAGACGTTAAGCGATACAGCTATCATATTGACCATGATGAATTTTGGCAATGGTGCAGGAACAAAGTGGCAGAGGGACATAAGGTATTTGTATCGGAATACAATGCACCGGAGGATTTTGTCTGCATCTGGCAGGGAAGTTTAAAAACAACAGTCAATCAAACGATAACTAAAAATGCAGTTGAAAGGCTGTTTGTACATGAATCACAAGTTTTATTCAATAAAATAAAGAAAGGAATATTATGGAAACAATAAAACTAACGAAAAAAGAAGAAGAATGGATTAAAGAGCTTAAGAAATTAATTCGAAAGAAGCCTAAATCATTAATCCTCTTTGCTGATGGTAGCTTGAACATTCTGAAAGGAACTAAGGAAAATCCTTCATGTGAAAAAGAAAACGGATTAATGGACGGAGATAGAGTCGTGGATTCTATTTTATTTGCTTGTGAGGGTGGAGCTTTTTAATAAACGAATAACTGAATAAAAAATGAGTAAAGACGATTTTGAAGATATGATAATATCATTGTGTGAGAAATATATGGAAGAGCATGATTTAGTCGATTGTTGCTTCGATATAGATATTAATATTTATGGCGACACAGTAAATCCTTGCATTTCAATTTATAATGAGGTTAAATCAAATAAGGTATGAATGATTATAAAGATAAATATGGATATACAACTCGCAGGAAAATAGAAGTTCCCCAAAGAGAGTTGACTATTCGAGGACATAAGGTGTCTGAAATTAAAAGAGAGGATATTGAAAATTTCTGTAAAGCAAGAGCCATCCCACCTGAATGGTTAGTGAGTGAACTTATTAAGGAAATTGATTAACGTAAAACAAATCAGAAATGAGCATTGGACTAATCGATGTCGACGGTCACAACTTCCCGAATTTTGCATTAATGAGATTATCGGCATATTATAAAGCAAGGGGCGACCATGTAGAATGGGCTACAGCTTTCAACAGATACGACAAGGTGATGGCAAGTAAGGTGTTTACTTTCACTCCGGATTTCAACTATCTGACATTGCAGGCTGATGTAATCGAAAAAGGTGGTACCGGGTATAATATTGCAAGCAGACTTCCTGAAGCAGTGGAGAATAGTTCATTGATGGACTACTCCATTTATCCCCAATATCCTTTTTCCATACAGTTTTTTAGCAGGGGATGTATTCGGAAATGCCCGTTCTGTCTCGTTCGTGAGAAAGAGGGATATATCCGGGCAGTAGAACCGGTTGAGTTGAATCCTAAAGGAGAATGGATTGAGGTGCTGGACAATAATTTCTTTGCAAATCCCGAATATAGAGATGCTGTCAGTTATCTGTTAAAATCAAAACAGCCAGTGAAGTTACATGGCGTAGATGTTCGCATAATGGACGAAGAACAGGCTTATTATCTGAATAAGTTGAAGATGAAACAAAATATTCACATAGCTTGGGACTTACCCCAAATAGATTTGACTGATCGGCTGAAAGAAATGATCAAGTATGTGAAACCTTATAAGATTACTTGCTATGTTTTGGTCGGTTTCAATTCTACCATTGAGCAGGATTTGTTTCGGCTTAACACATTGAAGAGTTTAGGCATTACTCCGTTTGTTCAACCCTACCGGGATTTCACGAATAAAAGAAAGCCTAAACAATATGAGTTAGACCTTGCAAGGTGGGCAAATAAAATGTGGCTGTTTAAGTCATTTGACTTTGTAGACTTTTCGCCTCGTAAGGGATTTAGATGCGATTATTATTTAAAACAATTAGCGTAAAACAAATTAGAAATGAAGGAAATAGAATTGAAAATAGCTGAAATATTAGGGCGTGTTGCTCTTGATAATGATATGAAGATTCCTGATGATATTCAGCGATTAGCGAGAGCTACAAGGTATTTGGCTATTCAGATTGAGAAAAATGCTAAAGGTGTGAATATGTCGCAGGATATTATGAAATATACTGTAGCTATATTGGATAATACTATTGCGAAAGCTATGTCAAAAGATGCTAAAGTAGTGAGTGAAACTTTAAGATCATCTGATTCAGTCTCAAGGGTGATGGGATAAAACTAATTAGCTATCTGTGGCTAGTATTAGTAAACATCTTGTATTCGTTTTCTAGCAACTTTTTTACACGTGGTTTATTGATGTATTGCGTTGTTTGCTTTCTAATTATTCCGTTCTGCAGAAAAATAATTGTTTTGTTTTGCTCTCGGACTATAAAGCTCAATGCTATGATTACAAAGATAAGAGCTAGGTAGCCTAAAGCGATTAAATACACTATTTCTCTATTAAAATAGAAGAAGTTTTTTAAAGTTTTAAAGTTGCTCATGCTTGCTATGTTTTTATAAGAACGTGCCCGAAGATAAATACGCCCTTCATAGAGGTGCGGCAAACAACCCAACAAGGAAGCATAGATACAACGGACACGTATATTGTGATAATGCAATACACGAACACCGTCCATTCTATTTCCTTGTTTTGAAAATTGCCGCTTTCTATGAAGGAGAGACTGAACGTCAAGCGATACTCTATTTGAGTATCGATGCAAAACTAATAAAAAAATTACAAAAACTTATCATTATGGATGCAAAACAATTTTTCAAGAGAGTTTCTTACATGCGGAAACTTCAAAAGGAATACTTTCAAACTCGTTCTTCTACTGTTTTGCGGCAGTGCAAACAGATCGAGAAGGAGATAGATGATGAGATTGAGAGAGCGAATAAAATAGTTGCAGCACAACAACAGCCAAAACTTTTCTAACATGATTACAAGAGACGATTTACAACTTAGATGTATCTGTTGCATGGATTTTCAGGGAGGTGGTATCATGCAATATAGGGATGACCAGAATAAAATTTCGGCTGAAACCATAACTCCACGTAACGGGTTCAATTATGGTAAACCAAAGACTGTCTATTTTATTGATGGAGTAGATAAAGAGTTTACAGATTTGGATGAACTAATAGAATTCTACAATGAAAAGTTTGTCTATGAGAACGAGAATCCTGATACAGAAGTAAATTTTGTGAAGGTATATAAAAAAAGAGATAAAATGCCTTGAAGTAAAAGATAAAGTTATGAGTAAAAAAGACAAAATCAGAGTTTATGTATTGATGCTTTCGAAAGAGTTCCCGAAAGAGCATCCGAACGCCGGGCAACTGACCGGATTCAGAGAAAAGTTAGAACTAGCATTGAAAGTCCAAGAACAAGCGGAAGAATGTGCTTCATGTGGAGGGGATTGTAGAACTTGTTATTGTCCTCCGGTATCTGGGATGATGAAAGTGCACACTATCCGAACCAATTTTGAACGTTGGTCGGATATCATGCAGAAAGTACAGGAAGGGAAAGCTGTTATCTCTGTCCGGCAATGGAAAGGAAGACCCTACGAAAAAGGGAATGTTCAGGTAGAACTATTCCGTCTCGGCAAAGATGATGGCGTAGGATTACAGACATTGAGTGTCATGGAGTATACCGATGCCGACGACGGGATAGAACGTGCTGTTTATTGTATCGACGGGAAACCAATGCCGATGCTTACTCTGAAACAAATAGCGGAGAACGACGGGCTGACTGTTGAAGATTGGAAAGCGTGGTTTACTGGAATAACATTCGACAAGCCGCTGCCGATCATACACTTTACCAAATTTAGATATTGATTATAAGCCATTAAAATTTACGATTATGCAAGACGTAGAGAAAAGTTTAAAACCTCTTCAGGAGGGAATTATTAAAGAATCTGGATTAGAAGTACTTCACAACAACTTGAAGTCAGAAGAAAAACCGACTACAGCAAAACTGAATCCGGCAATCATTGTTCCGGTCCCATTGAAACGAAAACGATTAAGCGATGAATTGATTGAAGCACTGAACGACACATACGAACGTCCATCCATCTGCCGGGATGAACATGGAGAGTACAAAGAAGGTGCTTTCCTACATGGTTCCAATTTGGTTATGACAAGTATATTAGAAGGACGTTGGCACCTGACTGTGAAATCAGATAAACCGCTTTCAATCTATGAAGTAAAAGCTGCACGGTATAAGTTTATTCCGGACGATGCTTACATGACACTTGTTTTCCCAAAAAGGTCAGAACTTGAAAAGTTTACTTCTCCACACAGTATGCAAATGATAGAGATTCAAGTCACCCAAAAAGAATAATTTTTGAGAGGGGGGGACTATAGGGGGGGGAGAGGTGGTATTTTGTATAGTTTAAAAAGATAGTTTGAAGATGATTAAAAAATACGCTTTTGTTATCGGCATAGATACCGGAGTAAATACCGGAGTTGCCACATGGAATGTTACTGCAAGAAAGTTTGAGTTGATAAAGACTACCGCAATTCATAAAGCAATGATGTATGTGATAGAAATGTATAAAACGTACGGAGGAAGTATGTTAGTTCGTGTTGAAGATGCGCGATTAAGAACATGGTATCAATCTAGTTATAAGACAAGAGAAGAAGAAAGGGAAATGCTGCAGGGAGTTGGATCAGTTAAACGTGATGCTAAGATATGGGAGGACTTTCTAACTGATATTGGTATACCCTTTGAAATGATTCATCCTAAGGATTCAATAACTAAAGTCAATGCTTTGACATTCAGGAATATAACTAAATACGATAAACCGACGAATGAACATTCTCGTGATGCTGCGATGCTTGTGTTTGGGTATTAGACAGTAGGTTGATATTGGATATTGTGCGTTTATTAGACGATTTTTCTTTTAAAAATACGTTTAATAAACGCACTTTCTTTATATTTGCCAAGTAGTTACAGATGTTACATCTTAAAAATTAGTGTGAAAATGGAAGGATTATCAAGTTTAGAGGGTTGGGCTCTGATTGCGACATACTTTGTTGCTATGATGATGCTCGTTGTGTTCCTACGAAAACACAAAAAGACGAAAGAAGAATTTTTGGTTGCTAACCGATCTATGCCGTGGTTGCTTACAGCTTTTTCAATGGCTGCTACCTGGGTGTGGGCTCCGTCGATGTTTGTTGCATCGGAAAAAGCATATACACAAGGTTTAGCCGGTGTGTTTTGGTTTGTAGTTCCGAATGTTCTTACATTGATTCTGTTTGCTTTCTTTGCCAATAAGATGCGTAAGCTCCGACCGGATGGTTGGACATTCTCGGATTATATTCGTGAGAAGTATTCGAAACGTTGCCATAATCTGTATCTCATCGAATCGTTCGGGCTGCAGACGATGAGTTTTGCCGTTCAGCTTCTGGCCGGAGCAACCATCTTTTCAAAGATTACAGGAATATCGTTTACAGCAACTACTATTGTCATGGCTGTATGCCCGCTTTTGTACACATTTGCAAGCGGGATTCGTAGCAGTATCGTTACTGACTTCTGGAAGATGCTTTGGATCGTGATTGTTTTATTGTTTGGATTGCCTATAATGTTTTCAAGTGCCGGACCGGATGCGCTGTTTAATGGTCTGGGTGGTATCACCGGAGATTTTGGTAGTTTATTCTCTGCTACCGGAATAATGGTAGCCCTGTCTTTTGGTATTCCTACAACAATCGGTCTGTTGTCCGGAACCTTCGGGGACCAGATGTTCTGGCAGCGGGTGTTTTGTGTGAAAGCTGACAAAGTGAAGCGCACAATGATAACCGCTGCCTTTATTTTTGCCGTTGTACCTATTTCTTTGGCTGTATTTGGCTTTTTTGCAGCCGGAACAGGTTTGGCTATATCCGACACACAACTGACAAATGTAGGGGCTGTGATGGCTTTCTGCCCTAAATGGTTCTTATACCTGTTCTTTGTGCTTATACTTTCCGGACTGATATCAACCGCTGATAGTATTATTTGCGCAGTGAGTTCCGTTGCCGGACATGACGTAGTGAAACGGTTATCCATGAATGAGAAATGGCATGGTCGGATTCAGAAGAATATTTTTCTTTTTATCCTTTTTGCCAATGAAGTACGTGCAGCCCGATTCGCTATGATTGTCGTTACTATCATCGCTATTCTGATAGCAAACATTCCTGGTCTAACGATTTTATATCTTTTCTTGCTGTATGGGACCCTACGTTCCTCGGTAATGCTCCCGACGGTGTTCGCTATTCTCGGCAAAAGAATGAGCGAGAGAGGGCTATTCTATGGTATTCTAACGAGCATGATTGTAGGTTTACCAGTATTCGCTTATGGGAACTTCACAGGCAACATTCCGATGATCGTATTCGGTTCTCTTTTCACCATCCTAGCATCAGGGATTATGGCAGTTCGTCGTAAACCTTTGCAGCGTGGCCCAATGGAAGTGGCTATAAAGATAGACCGAACCGATATGGATAAACGTATTGCAGAGATAAAAGCGGTATATGGTGAATACTTAGCTTGTGCAGAAAAGATGGAAGCTCACATTCGTACATTTAGAGCATTGACCGAATCTGCAAGAGGAACAGCAAGGGATATAAGAAAATCAGTTTCTCAATACAAACGGTTACAGGGGAAGAAGTCACTGAATAGAAAAAAATCACGTAGAAAATGAGAAAGCTATTTATCATCATTACATTGATCGTTGTGTCGTTGGTAGCCAGAGCGCAAGTTTACGACGGTATTACTCAACCAACCAAGTTCCGGATATTCATGCCGATTACTACTTCTCTGCATGGTAACGGTTCTACCGTTTCTCCTTTTGTCGGCTATCGGGCAGACGTTGCCAAGTGGCTCTCTGTTACTTCGGTCCTTCAATACAACATGAATACCGAAGCAGTTACTTTGGCTGCATGGCTGAATATGAACTATCAGCAGCGATTCTTTTTGCTTGCACGTTCGACGTACAATACGAAAGCAAAGATGTTCACCGAAACATTGTCCGGTACTATAAAACTCCCTGCTGGGTTCATGATCGATGCGACTTGGGATAATTTGTACAATGGTCGGAAGTTCATGGACGGTGACCGTCTGCAGGTGCTTGGAGGTCTGGATTATGGACGATTCGTTTTTAATGCCGGATATTCTATGCGTGCGCTGCCGGGATTCGTGACAAACATCCGGTTTAGGGTGACAAAGTATAATTGGCTACAACTGAAATACGATGAAGGTGCAAGAGCTTTCATTACGAGTGTAGCACTACAATTCAATGAGCTATGAAAGCAGTTCTGGGTAAAAAGCAAACATCATCGAACACTGACTGGCTTCGTGTATTCTCCAACATCGAGCAATATGTATCGAAGCAGGAAACGGATAATCTGGTAGATCGCTTAGTCGAGCAGGTGAAGCCACATATCCACGGCAAACGTGTTGCTTATGCTTGGAGTGGTGGGAAAGATAGCATTGCTCTTGGTTTTATAATGGAACAGGCCGGAGTACATGACTGTTTGCTCGGGCGTTGTAATCTGGAATATCCAGCTTTTATGCAATGGATAGACAAACACCGACCGGCAGGACTGGAAATTATCAACACGGGGCAGGACCTTAAATGGTTGGCATCTCATCCAGGGATGTTGTTTCCGAATGATTCATCTTTGGCTGCAAAGTGGTTTAGCATCATCCAACATCGGGCGCAAGATGCCTATGTGAAGAATCACAAAACGGATATTCTTTGTCTTGGTCGAAGAATACAGGACGGAAACTATGTAGGGCCAGGCGGGATGTATACAAATGCGCAAGGAATCACTCGTTATTCTCCTATTGCCGATACCAGGCATGAGGAAATTCTTGCGATCATCCATTATTATCATCTTCCAATGCCTCCGATTTATTCTTGGCCGCGGGGCTTTCGTGTTGGTACACATTGTTGGGCTTCCCGCCAATGGTGTGGTAGCGTAGAAAATGGTTTTAGGGAAGTTTACGAAATAGATAGTAGCTTGGTAGAGGAAGCTGCTAACTATATACCTTCTGCGAGGCAGTTCTTGCAGGAGAAAGTTTAATCAATCAAATTTTGTGTAGGAATGAAAAGGAAGTTAGAAACAAAGAAAGTACTCCTGTCAGAGTTGAAGGAGTTTCCGGGTAATCCAAATGTGCATCCGGAGGAACAAGTGAAGGCTATTGCCAAAAGTATGGAACGATACGGGCAGTATTATCCGATCATCGTTGATGAGAACATGATGGTTCTTTGCGGCCATGGCAAGAAAAAGGCTTTGGAATATCGTGGAGAGAAAGAGGCTTCTATTACGGTCATGTATGGTTTGACTGACAAAGAAAAGAAAAAACTCGTTTTGGAAGACAATAAGATTCAGACAATGTCTCATGTGAATTTTGGGGACGTGGAGAAGATTATTAAAGAAATCGGAGATGTTGATATTATCGGCTTTACTCCAGAATATCTGGATGCGATCATCAATGAAGTTAGCACTGACAATATGGGAGTGAATTTTGCGGAACCGGTAAAGAAGGAGCAGCAGTTCACACCAGAGAAAGAGGTTGCCGACATTCAGGAAGTCGATGAAATTGAAGCTGGCATGCAGACAGCCCGTACAATGGTGTGTCCGCATTGCGGCAAGGAGATAACAATTTAATCATAGGGCTATGGATAAGAATGTTGATTTATTCAAACCACTTCGGGAAATTCAGTTTGTAGACCGGGATAAGGTGAAGCCGAATGACTATAACCCTAACAAGGTTCTGGAAAAGAATCTGAATCTCCTTATGCAAAGCATATTGACGAATGGTTTTTGTTTTCCCATCGTAGTGCGTCCGGACTTTACGATCATTGACGGGTTTCACCGTTGGCTTGTGTCCGGCAGGGAACCGCTAAAGACAATGCTCGGCAATAAGATTCCTATTGTAGTAGTGGCACATAAAGACGAAAGTCAAGACATGTATGGTACTGTCACTTTCAATCGTGCCCGTGGTACTCATCTGCTTGAACCAATGGAAAATATAGTGAAAGCTCTATTGGAGAAGGGAAAAAGTGTGGATGAAATCTCTAAGGAAATAGGGATGAGTAAAGAAGAAATCTTCCGGTTATCAAAGATTGATAGGGAAGAGTTTCTAAAGCTCATTACCCAACGTGGTACGCAAAGATTTAGTAAAGCCCAAATCATTCGCAGATGTACGTAAAGGATTTAGATATTAACGTCGTTGATGCTACCGAGCGTAGGATTCTCGAAGCATTCAATAAGAATCAAAAAGTTGCCGTCAGTTTCTCTGGCGGCAAAGATTCTATATGTATGTGCGATATGCTGATAAAGACAATGCAGAAATATACAATTCCGTTTAGTCGCATTATCGTTGTGTTCTTTGACGAGGAAGCCATTTATCCAGATGTTGAGCAGATTGCACTTGAATGGCGCTCACGTTTCATGTCCTTGGGGGCAAAGTTTTATTGGTTCTGTTTGCCTATACGCCATTATAATTGTTGCAATAGGTTAGCGAATGATGAAAGCTTTATCTGTTGGGAGCCAGGCAAAGAAAGCGTGTGGGTGAGACCTATGCCTAAGTTTGCTATTCGCAATCACTCGATGTTTCGTATGGGGATGTCATATCAGGAATTTGGGGCGAAGATTTTTAAAAGTGTTCCTCAAATGATAGGTCTAAGAATGGCAGAATCTATTCAACGCCGACAGTCCATAGCATCAATCAGGATTTCTACATTTCTTTATCCCATATACGATTGGCGTGATAATGATGTTTGGCTGTATATCAAATTGAATAACCTTACTATTCCTATGACCTATATTTACCTGTATAAGACAGGTGTACCATTGAATAAACTTCGTATTAGTCAGTTTTTTAGCATTGATACAATCAAGTCATTACCCAAGGTTATGGAGTTCTACCCGGATTTGTATGAGCGGGTGATTCGTAGAGAACCAAATGCAGACCTTGTTATGCTTTATTGGGATACTGATATGTTCCGGAGTTCTAAGCAAGACCGGAAGTTTGAGCAAGATAAGGAAAAGGATTATCGGGTCATATTCCGAGATACAATGAAAAAGGCCGCTTTACATCCAGACTTATATCCTGGTTATAAATTGGCTAAACATCTTTATGTTAAAATGTCCGGTAGGGAATCTTCAAAAACGTGTCAGTTGTCTTATCAGTTATTGATAGCAGGGGACCCGAAGAAACGTTCCTATCGTGCTATTTTAGGGGCTATCTATAGAGAGAGGGGAGGAGGAATATAAAATGCCTAAGGCCGAAGAGGACATTCAGAAAGATAAAGAAAAGTTGCTCGATTCATTGAAAGAATGTAGCGGTATTGTCACGTTTGCCTGTGAGAAGGTTGGACTCTCACGGCAGACGTTCTATCGTTGGTATCGTGAGGATGCGGAATTTAAAGAACGTGCCGATGCTATCAATGAATTGCAGATCGATATTGCCGAGGCCTCCCTTCTGAAAAAAATACAGAAGGGAGATACTACGGCTATCATATTCTATCTGAAAACCAAAGGCAAAAGTAGAGGATATACAGAACGTAAAGAGATTGTCGCCCCTGATGGAGTGGGGGTACAGGTAACAAGCAAAGACTTTGATGTGTCGAAGTTATCGGAGGAAGAAAGAAAAGTATTGTTGGGTATTGCAGAAAAGCAGGATAAAGCAGCAAAAGAGTGAGTTTAGGACAGGTAGATATATTGAGCATGGCAAGAGCCGTCCAGGCGGATGAATGTAGGAAATCCTTTTTCTACTTCGTGAAAACGTTTTGGGCGGTTATTATACCGGAAACTCCGGTTTTTAATTGGCATATTCCGTATCTGTGTGAAGAACTTCAAGAGCTATCTGGCTATATCGTACGCAGAGAGAAGAAGCCCTATGACATAATTATCAATATTCCTCCTGGTTCTACCAAATCAACTATTGTCACAATTATGTGGCATGCATGGCTTTGGACGCAGGATGCACGGTTGAGGATTATTTCAAACTCCTATTCGGGTGACTTGTCGTTAGAACACGCTTCAAAGTCGAAGGACATCATCACTTCTGACTTGTATCGTACTTTGTTTCCGGAAGTGGTGATAAGACACGATAAGTCCGGTAAAGGTAGTTATGAGAACATAAAGGGAGGCGCCAGATATTCTACTTCGACAGGTGGTACAATTACCGGAAAGCACGCGCATGTGATTATTAACGACGACCCTGTAAATCCCAAACAGGCGGAGTCTCCTGCAATGAGATTACAGGCGAATGACCATACTAAAACGCTTTCGTCCCGTAAGGTTGATAAAAAGAATACTCCGATGGTAACTATTATGCAAAGATTGCATGATGATGATGTGACGGGGTATCTGCTGAAAAAGAAGAAAGAGAAGATTCGGCATATATGCTTACCGGCAGAAGTGTCGGAGAGAGTGAATCCTCCGGAGTTGAAAGAACGTTACATCGACGGGCTTCTGGACCCTGTACGTATTGACAGGGAGGTGATAGATGAAGCAAAGATTGACCTCGGTAGTCGTGGGTATGCCGGACAGTATGAACAGGCTCCTTCGGTTGAAGGTGGTAATATAGTCAAAGCAAGTTGGTTCGGGCATATTCCTTTGTCGCAATTCCTCGCTATTCGTGGCGGTGTTCCGATTCACTTCTTTCTCGATACTGCCTATGATGAGAAAAAACAGAAAACGGACAATGACCCGTCCGGAATACTTGCTGCATGTCGGATACAGAACTGTTTGTACTTGTTCCATGCGCAAAAGGTCTGGAAGGAGTTTCCTGAATTAATGAGGTTCATTCCAGATTATGTGCGGGCACATGGATATGATAGCCGGAGCACGATCAGAATAGAACCGAAGGCAAATGGTATAACTGTCATTCAGGCAGTAAAGAAGTACACTAAACTGAATGTAACCAGAACACCAGCACCAACGGACAGCAAGGAAGTGCGACTACACGGTGTCTCGCCTAAAATAGAGTGTGGCCGGGTGATATTGGTGGAAGGTGATTGGAACGAAGAGTTTATAGATGAGGTGAGCCAGTTTCCGGCAAAGACACATGATGAGTATGTAGATATTCTGGTTTATGCAATTAATTATCTTCTGGATGATGATTATGCGGAATTATCAGATGAAGATGAAGAATATATTTTAAGTGCTTTAGGTGGTTAATTTTTAATGTTGTAATTATGGGATTGTTTAATTGGATTGTTAATGGTATGAATGCGGCTGTTGGCCGCAATCAGGAGTTTGAACAGTTGTTGAAAGCTAAGGATGTGAACCGCGCGCTTTCACAAATGACGGATAACTCTGCAAAGGTTGAAGCTGCTTTGAAGGTATATGATACCCAGCAGCATGAGGTGATGAATAGGCCGAATAAAGCGGTGTTTGGTAAAAAGGACCCTGCAACGGGAAAACGTAAGTTTCTACGATGGGAAGAAAAATGGAAAATTCCTATTCCCTATCCCGTTTTTATCAATGAGATAGCTCTTGTATTCTTATATGGTCGTCCTCTGAAATGGACGCAATCATCTAAGGGGACAGACCGGGCTTTTTCCAGATACATCGATTTGATTAAAAGTACCCGATTCAATGCGAAGGTTCGCGAAGCAAAACGTCTGGCAGGCGCGGAAGGGCAAAGTGCATTGCTCTTTCATACTTATCGGAACGATGAAGGCAAACCGGATTGCCTTATCAAAGTCGTAGCCAGAAGTCTGGGGGATGATATATATTTCCGTAAAGACCAATTCGGACGGATGATGTGCTTTGCACGTGGGTATAACTTACAGGAAGTAGGCGGTGAAATCAAATACCATGTTGATATACATACAAAGAATACGATATATCACTGCAAACGTGCTCCTATGGGTTGGGACATTGAGGAAGAGGTGAATCTTGCAAAGAAGATATGTGTGGTTCTTTTTGAGCAGGAACCGGAGTGTACCGGTGTCGAACCTATGATGCACCGTAAAGAAATGATGGTAAGCCGTAGAGCCGATGTCAATGATCGTTTTTCTGATCCTGCTTTAGTAGCAGATTCGGATATCGTTAATTCCCTTCCGGAAAAAGGAGAAGATAGCAAGCTATTTGTATTGAAACCTTCGTTGGACGGCGCCAAAAAACCGGATATGAAATATCTGACGTGGGATAATGCACCGGAAAACCAGAAGCAGGAAGCAGAGGAACTAGACGATAAGATTCATCGTTTCACTTTCACCCCTAAAATAGACTTTGATACGATGAAGAGCCTTTCCCAGATTTCGGCTAAAGCATTGAAACAGCTAATGCTTTTGGCTGTAATCAAGGCAGACAGACATAAAGAAAGACACGATGAGTATGCAGATCGTATAGCTAGTGTCCTTATTGCTATAATTGGTAACGTTCTGGATATTTCTCTTCGAGGTGAGTGTGATAACCTGGTCGTGGAACATGAATTTCAAGAACCGTTCGGAGAAGATATTGAAGCTGTATTAAAAAATCTGATCTCAACTAAAAATGCCGGTGGTATGTCCGACGAAACATTTATTGAAATGAATCCGATCATCAAGGATTCTACTCTGGAAAAAGAACGTTTGAAAATGCAACATGAACAGGAGTTAAAGGAAGAGAAGGACCGGTATAAACAAGATATTTTCGGTAGTGCAGAATAAAAGGCATGGCAAAGATAGATGAGAACAAGTATAAACGGGCATTACTCCAACGTACCGAAGGATATGCTGCAAGCGTCCGGGTAATCTACCTGGATGTGATGGAACGGCTTATCTCTTTAGCGTTGGAGGTAGAGCCAATCCACGACCCTAAGAAGCCTTTTTCTTTCACAGACTATCCTACTATATCAGATAAGGCAAACGTCCTGCTACGGGAATTATATACCCGCGTATATCAACAAATACGATCTGGTGTCATTAATGAATGGGAACAGGCAAATTTGAAATCGGATGAACTTGTTCGATCCGTGTTCGGTAAGAAGGTTGTGGATAACGAGCATTTTGCTCGCTACTTTGGGCGTAACAAGAAAGCTATGGATTCTTTCTTTGCACGAAGGTCCGGAGATGATGGATTGAACCTGTCTCAACGTATATGGAAATATGAAGGGCAGTTCCGGCAAGAAATGGAAATGTCTATTGATTGTTGTATCGGGCAAGGAATGTCGGCAAATACGATGGCGGCAAAGGTGAAAAAATACCTGAATGAGCCGGATAAGCTATTTCGACGAGTTCGTGATGAACGGGGAGAGCTTGTTTTATCAAAGAACGCGAAAGCTTATCATCCGGGGCCAGGTCAATATCGTAGTAGTAGCCGCAATGCTCAACGTTTGGCACGGACGGAGCCTAATATTGCATATCGGACAGCCGATCATGAAAGGTGGGCCCAACTTGATTTTGTTGTAGGGATTGAAATAAAACTCTCAAAGAATCATCCGGAAAAGGATATTTGCGATAAACTTGCGGGAGTATATCCAAAAGACTTCAAGTTTACAGGATGGCATTCTAACTGTATGTGTCATGCGATTAGTGTGCTTGCTTCGGATGATGAAGTAGATATGCTCACTGATAAGATTCTTGCCGGAGAGGATACGGCAGGATTCAAATCGAAATACGAAGTTACTGAACCGCCAAGTGAGTTTTATTCATGGATGCAGGAAAATGAGGGACGAATTGAAAAGGCAAATAACCGTGGTACTCTTCCGTATTGGATAAAGGATAATCCGCAATATACAGGCGTGAAAGTTGAAGCGATAAACACCGGAGAACGAATGGAGATTCGTAAGAAGTCAAAGGAGAAATATCAATCTTATGGGGAAGAATGGACGAAAGCCTATTTTGATGAATACAGTGGTGGGTTTAATGTTTATCATGGTGAGCACCAGTTTACCAACACTGAAGGCGGTGGTGATGCTGAAAAGATGGTTGGTAAGCTATTAGCAAAGAATAATGGAAAACAGGTAGAATTCCTGCCGGAGAATGGTAAAGGCAAAGGTGTACCGGACTTAATGTTTGACGATCATACATGGGATGTGAAATACATTGATAATGCCAATGAGAATACTATTCGCAAATACATGAAGGATGCTCGGAAAGCTGATCGGGCAATATTCTATTTTACGAATGATAAGTACCAAGAGCTTCGTTCTGCTATTAATCGGGAGGTCGGACGCTTTAAAGGTATTGATAGGATAGGGGAGCTTCCGGACGTCTACTACATGGATAAAGAGGGATTGCTAAAACTGTTGTGGAAGTTATAGGTATTATTAAGGAGATTGATTATTTTTATATTTATCTTTGTAAAAAAATAGAGTATGAATGAGTCTTTATCATGGAGTGCTATCATTGCATTCTTCATTTTCATAGCCCAGCAGATTTTTAAAACTAGGTTAGATTATCGAAAATATCGTTCCGAGGTTGTTTTTAGTAAACTTCATCAAGAACGTGCAGAGGTTGTTAAACAGATATTTCAGAAATTGACAATCTTGCAGCAAACTTTAATTGATTTTACGCGAGCTACGCAAATTACACATGGAAATGAAACTTATGAGGAACATCAGAGAAAGTTATTTCAATTATTCGAAGAATCATATGTAGAAGCCCGAAATTATACTACTCTAAATAAAATTTATTTGTCGAATGAGTTGTGTGCTAAGATTGATAATTTAATATCTAAAATCAGACATTCTGCAATTGACTATAATTTTCTTAATAAGGATATTAGAGAGGATATAGCGATGAGGGATAATCAATTAATAAAAGAGAAATACGAACGATGCCGTAGTATAAGAGATAAAGTAGAAGTAGAAATGCAGGGATTATTGAATGATTTGGAAGTCGAATTTAGACAACTTCTCGGAGGGGATAAAATAAGCAGGTGGCAAAAGCTAAGACATCAATTAATGAGACTATATAATTATCTCTAGGAAAAAAGAACATTGAAAATGCAATTTTACTTTTTGTAGTAATATTATTAATTATAGCTTATACTAAAGACGGACGGAGTGATATATTTAGTAAGAGTAACATAAAGGCTATGTAATTCTCTGATTGAACGAAAATTGAATACTAAAGATAAACGTTCATAGTCGTTTTTAAAGAAGTCTTTTGATATTCCATTCATGGAGTGAATATTATTATAAAAGACACATCTAGAGATACTGTCTAAGGTTGAAATTAACACTTCGTCTTCAAATATAATATTGGGAATATTATTTATTTTATTGATTTTCTCAAATATACTTTCTGCTGTATAATTCAAGCTTTTAGCGTCAGTACTTAGACTATGAGTATTTTCACCTAACACATCTGGATATATTTCAATGTTGAAAAAGCAGATTTGTTCAAATTCTGTATGATTTTCATTTTTTATCTTTAAAAGTTCTTTTTGGGGTATTTTTTTGTAATACTTGTCCTTAACTTCTAGTGAGTAGGTTTTAGTGACATACGCTAGCACCATCTGCATATTATTAGCTATATAAAGCAAATCACTTGATATAATACTTCTAATGACTTTTTCCTTTCTTTTCTCTGGTTTGTACACTAGGATATAGTAGAAGAAAGTACTTGTAATAACTCCAATACTAAAGTCTATAATTAAACTGTTTATTTTATCTATCTTGTCTACAGGATAGTCGCATTCAAAAGATGGAATCCAACCAAAAACGATTTGGATCAATAGAATTATCGAGACGATATTGAGTATTGCTAAAATTATATGCAGTTTCTTCATGTTTAGATTTAAATTAAAAAATGGGCGGATTATTGCTCCGCCCGGGCTGGTGCAGAAAGCGGGAACATAACTTCCCTCACTCTTTCCACAATGCAAATGTATGAAATATCTCTGAAAAACAAAAGGTTATTCAGACTTTTCCTTTCTTATTAGTGCTCCTAGCCGGATGGTACATTTATCGTTGCTGTACGGCTTTTCCTCTAGGTGAAATTTAGACTTTAGATAGCCGTAGCTTATTCCTAGCTGTTCAGCGGAGAAAGTGCCGTAGATGGCAGCTTGTGAGCCGAAGTAGAAATGCTTCTCCGATTTTCCATCTACTTCTATTGGTTCAGAGAGTTCTACGTGATATACTTTACTTGTCTGCTTCATTTTGCTTTCTTGTTTTCTTTGAATATTTCATCGAATAATTCAATGTATTGTTCGCTATTAGAAACTGTGATGTAGTTTCCTTTTACATTCTGCTCAATATAAATATGCGGTTCGGATTGACATATAAATTCTGATATGAAATTATCTCCATCTCTGAACCAGCTCACACTTGCTATTTGTTTTGCGCCAAATAGTTTAATTAATTGTGTACCGCTTTGGATGAGCATCTTCCTACGTAATTTTTCATCTAAATGATTACTATCAGCAATTGTTTTAAGCGCTTCTCCCAAATCTAAAATGAATTTTCTTCGAATATCTTCATCTTTGAATGCTTTTCTAATTTCGCTCTCGATATTTCCGGATATGTCATATCCTCTTATATACTTAATTTCTCCGGGTCTGTCAAGTGGAAGAATAAACTCTGCACCTTTGTATTTCTTTTCATTTAGAATTTTATGAATGTGTACACCTGTACCCCACTCAAATGGTCTGCCTGTTCCACTATCATGGTTGTCAATTCGGATAGTTTGATTTTTTAATATGCTTGTAAGTTTCTTCATGTTACAATGTTTTTCATTTTTGCAAATTTAGGTCAAATATAAAGTATCTGATAGAATTTCTGCAAATTTTATTAAAGGTAACCCGAAGGCTACCGATTAAACATCCCCCCACAATTTAACTGCAAGATCATAATTCTTTTGAGCCTCGTTTACTGCTTTTTTTGCGTATGGCAAAGAGAAAGAGTGCTCACGTGGGTACTTGCCGGATTTCAATCCTGCATGGTATTCTTTTGCTTCTTCAAGTTTATGCTCGTATAGGTCGATGCTTTCCGGCATAGACAGATTAATGGTGTTGGCTCTTTTCTCCCAATACTTTGCTTTGTTTTCATGTTCGTAAGCCTTATCGCTGAACTCTGCACATTTACCCATATTGTTCCAGGCATCATCTATCATTTTACGATGTCCTCGTTCGCTATGGTGTCCTACTTTGATAGGCTCGCCTAAAGAAAGGAAATCTCGATGTTTGTTTGATCTTTGAAAATACTCATTACTCTTTTGCGCTGCTGATGCAGCCCATTCATGACGACGTTCTGCTCTTTGCTTTGCCCATTCTTGAACATTGAACCCGTCAGCTCTAACAATGGAATAATAGTAAAAACCATCTTTCTCAAACATTAAGTTAAACACTATGCTCTCATTCTCTTTACCATATTTAGTCGATACCAAAATAGTTTCTCCTTTTTCGTGTTGTTCACTACACTTTGCCAAAAACACATTTGGCACAAATTTACTATATGTATTCATAATTTGGTGTATTGTGCAGGGCTTTCGCCCTGCTGGTTAATAACATTTGTTTAATTCGTGTTGCTTAAATCGAAATCCACTAATGATTTGTATTGCTTCCTCAATTGGAAAAGACATCGACCAATCGCATGGTAATCCGTGGTCCCCGTGAGGGTCTATAAAGTGAAAGCGCGCACCGGAACCATCTTTGTAAAACTCTACACTTAAACATTTGCCATTATTAAGGGCTTCACGAACTTTTTCTATTCTTTCTTTCTGTGTCATAATCAGTTGCGTTAAATGGTTAATAATACTTTTCTGTATAAATTATAAATATATGCGTTTAATAAACTCTTTTATTAGTTGCAAATATATATCATATATTTAATATATGAAAGGATTGTATTCGTTTTTTTTGAATTATTTCATTGTTTGATATGTAATTATCTAAAATATTGCAAGTTATGGCTGTGAAAAATAAACGAGTTTAATAAACGCACTTTTGAAATAATTTATATCTTTACCGCAAATTAATCAATTTAGATATGAAAAAGAAACTTTTAGAAGCGTTGAAAACCAAATTTGTGGGTGTTGACGAAGCCATTCTGGAAAGAATGGCAACTAAAAAGGCGGAAGGTGTGACGGATGAAAGTCAGATTACGGGAATTGTAGACGGCATCAACTTTCAAGACGTAGTTAAATCCTACGGGGACTACCGGGCTAATGAAGCAAATGTTTCCTCTATTAAAAACTATGAGGAAAAACACGGTTTAAAGGACGGGAAACCAGTAACAGCAGGTGGTGAAGGTGCAGATGGTAACAAGGGAGGTAAGGCGAGTTATACAACGGAAGAGTTGGATAGCTATTTTACTTCAAAGTTGGAAGCTGCAATTAAGCCTTACAAGGATGAGATTGAAACTCTTAAAAAAGATAAGAGCCAGACTGATCGACAAACTACCATATCTAATGCGATGAAGAAACTGGGATTGACAGAGGATGAAATGCAGTTCGTTACAGTACCGGATGATAAGGAGCCAGAAGAATATCTGACTAGTTACAAGCAACATCTTATTACAAAAGGCTTGAAACCTGCAGAAGACAATGGGTCGCAAGCGTCTGATTCACAGGTGCAGGATGCTGTGGCTGCTGACTGGTTGAAATCTTTAGGTGTTCCAGAATAGAACGTTTAATGTTTAATTTACAAATGACATGAAATTTAGAAAAAAGCAAGTTGGTGGATTTCGTCCTATCTGCACTGGTTCTCCGGCTATCGGAGTAGTAGGTGGATTTAATCTGAACAAGGAGAAGGTCAACTATCCGGTTGGCGTGATTATTCCTTCTGCTTCTCTTGCCGAGTATGATGAAACATCGTCCCGGCAAGTTGTCGTGTTGAAAGCATCCCGTGTTGTAGCTATCGATGCAACCGATGCGAAGAAAGTCTCTTTGCAAAATGATGAATTCCTTTCTCCCATCTTCATGGTAGGGGATCATGTTGCAATGAACGATTCCGGAAACTTTGAGGATACTGTAAGTATCACGAAGATTATTAATGATCGTAACGGCTTTGTCGTCGTGCTTGATAAAGCTATTGCTGGCTTGAAGGTTGGTGATGCTTTGTTTGAAGTGATTGAAGGAACTGCAGAGGGTGAAGGTAAGGCTCCGGCTGTTTTCCCTATTGAGCATCCGCAAGGAATTACTGTGGGGGCTGAACCGATGGGAACTTATATCGGTCTTGACGAGGTATCTGTGGATGTTGCTATCAATTCTAAGGGAGAAATGTACTACAAAAGACGTATTCCCCCTATTCCGGAGAAGTTCATTCAAGGAATGTGCTTGAAAGACAACCCCAACATTCAATTCACTGATTCTTACTAAGAAAGGAGGCTATAAATGAAATCTATTTTTTCGACTTTTAAAATCAATGACGTAAAAACAGGGAAGCCTATTGACTTGATTGGCACGATGCAGATCATGTTTGATAAGGCGACTCTGGAAAATAAAACGCTTTGGGAACAGACCTACGTTGATCGTTGGTTCGATTTCCGTCCTCCTCAACTGGGTTTGACTGCCGAAGGTATCATGGGGAAATATAGTGTTCGTATCCGTGCTTCTATCATCGGAAACGATGCTGATACTCCATTACGCGCTGGTAGAGGGTTTGAATTGTGGAACGGTGAGATTCCCCGTGTAGGCCACAAGTTCAAAACGGATGCGAAGACATTGCGTACCATGCTGATGGTTTACGAAAATAATCGTATTAATCCTGTTCAGAAGTTAAAGGAAATTCAGAAATGTTTGTTCGGTGATTACAAAGATGCTTATCTCGGTTGCAAGGATGTGGCGGATGAAATTATTCTGAAAGCACTCTCTGGTGGTGGTATGGCTATTTTCGACCCGGCTATTGATAATCCGGAAGGACGTAAGTATCTGGTTGATTATGGTATGCCAGAAGAAAACAAACAGATGGTTGATTCTGATAAGGAATGGACCGAGGAGAACATTGATAATGCGGCTATCGATGCAGTACGTATTCTGCAGAAGATTGTTTATGAGTATGCCAATAAAGGCGTTACTTTCGATGCGTTGTTGATGGCTCCTGTTATCAAGTATTGGATGATGCGTAGTATCGGTTTACGTACCGGCTATCTTGGTAAAGATAAGAATACCCGTTCTCTGACAGAGGATGAATTCTCGACTTATCTGAAATCCATGAAGATTCCTAATATCATCGAAATCAATAAACGGACTGCTTACCAGAAAGACGGTATTTCTACCAATATCAATCCGTGGGATGATAATGTAATTGTATTTATTCCTAAAACGGATGATGGTAAGCTTGGTGAAGTACAACCTGCTTTCGAGGACAATGCTATTATGCCAGACCCATCTGTTCAATACACAGATGCAGGAGATGGCATTCGTATTGCAAAATGGACTACGGGCGAATCTACAGGACAACAGGCCGCAGAGTATACACAAGGCTCTTGGCGTGCAGTTCCTATCATCTCATGTATTAACGCTATCGTTAATCTAAAGGTTAGAAATACGAATGTCGAATATCCCGACGGTGAAGAAGTTCCCGTAGGCTAAAATTCTCTGTATGAAACTCGTAGTAATTAAAAAGTTCCAAGATAAGGAGACAAAGAAGCTTTATCAACCTGGCACAGAAATTACCCATTTTAGTGATGAACGTGCAAAGGACGTAATCAGGCGAAAACTTGTAGTTGAGGTTAAACCGGTTCTTACAGACATTGATATGTCTAAGGGGGCAAAAGAAGTTATCTCACAGATTGCTGATTTTGCCGATGTCGAGAAATTGAACGGCTATCTGAATGCTGAAAGTGCGTTAGAGAAGCCTCGTGTAACTGTCGTGAATGCTATTCAAGCAAGACTGGAAGAATTGAAGAAATGACAAATTCGGAGGTATTCATAGCTAAGTGTTTGCACTACAATCCTTCTCCGTTAACGGTGAAAGATTTGTTGGATGATGTGGGGTTGAAACCGGAAGACGATTGCACAGATAAGAGGAAAGTTGTGTCTGCCGTACTTTCCTACTTATCAGGAATGCGTACCTTGTCTTCTGAAAGTGAGGCTGATTGTTCCAACTCGTATGATATTGTCGGCTTGACAAAGCACATATCGATGCTTTGCAAACAGTTTAGTTTCGATACCTCCGAGTTTCTTTCTGGTGATGTGACAGAGATTGAGGACGGTTCTTGTATGTGGTGATATGTGGTATGAAGATAAAATAGAGTTGTATGTTCCAGGTGAAGGCTCCCATGATGAGAACTTTAATCCGGTGCGGATTCCGGAATCATGGTTTCCCCTTGGAGACTGTAAGATTCACGGGAATTCGTCTGCAAAGACTGTTCCGGCTGCCGATGGAAAAGACTTCGTCTATAGCTATCAGATTACAATGTATGTTCCTGCGATTATCCCGGTGCTGAATGACAAAGTGCGCATAACTAAAGCTGACGGTTCTATTTCCCAAAAGGTAATGACGGTTGCCGGTTGTGGCACTACGAAAAGAAAGTTGAGCATATTCTTATGAGTTTGAAACGTACAGGTGATTGGAACAAGGTCACATCTATATTTGATCAGGCCGTTAAACGTGTCGAGCAAGCGGTACTTTTCAATTTATATGTAATCGGTGAAGGTTCGGTAAATCATGCTCGCGAACATGGCACGTATAAAGACCGTACAAGCAATTTACGGAACTCGATAGGTTATGTAATTGCTTACAATGGTGAAATCATAGAATACGGCTTTAAAAAGAGTGCAGGGATAACGGATAAAAAGGCTTTTCATGCTGACTATAAGATTCAGGAGATGATTGGTGATTCTGGTTTTGATTTGATAATTGTAGCAGGTATGAATTATGCCAGACCTGTAGAAAACCGAGGGTATGATGTACTATCATCTACTGAAAAGTATCTGAAACGGGAAGTGCAAACTAAGATTAGGAGGATTCTTTCTAAAGCGGGATTTAATCAATGACAGGACAACAGGCTATAACTGAAATTTGTAAAATACTCGCAGCCGGAAATGTTGGCGTGCGGATTTTCAAAAACAGGAGAGAGACTAATTTCTCTGGTTCTGAATACATTGTAGTCAATCATCTTTCATTTCCGCAAGAAAGCGGTCTGCAGTACGGTTATGCTAATATCAACATTCATGTGAAGGATGCAGATACAGGCGAACCGGATAGCGGAAGGATAGACCATATTTCAGCACTTGTTTTGCCTCTGTTCAAAGAAACGGAAGATGCCGAAGGAAATATCTATACAGCTCGTTTGGGTGCTGAATTCTCTCTTTATGATGATTCGTTCTTTCCTGATGAAGACGGGACGAGTTATCAGAACTATAAAATCAAAGTATCGTATTACAATTAAATAAATTAGTTATGTCAAAAACTGCAGTATATGGTATTGAATACCTAAAATTATCTCCGGCTCTCGAATCCGGAGAAACAGCCGGGACCTTTCCAGACTTTGAAAAGGTAGCTGCCAAATTCCTTGTTAAAGCTATTGTGAAGGATTCAATGTCTTTCAACGATCAGGCACCGGGAGATACGGATATTGAGGTCGAAGATATGAACACTCTCTATGCTTCTCTTCCGTCTGATACCGGTAGTGAGGGCTTTACAGTCCAAACTTACGACATGGGCGAGGAAGCCTACAAATATCTTATGGGATATACGAAAAACGGAGAGTGGAATGAAGAAACTCCCGGGTTCACTCTCACTAATCAAGGCGTGGAGTTAAAAACGAAAGAATTCCAAGATTTCCCGTCTCGTATCTTCCAATGGGCCCGTATGAAAGTAAAAGTCACCAAAACTGGAAACATCGGTAAATCTGGTTTCCCTAACTTCAATCTTGAATTCAAGAAACTTGCTAATCTCAATAAGACTGGTGAGGAAGTATGTGGGGCACGTAACAAGATTTACACTGTTCCGGAAGGCTGATAAGGGAAGCGGGATAGTTCAGTGGTAGAACATTAGGTTGCGGGTTACTGCCTAAGTGTCGCCGGTTCGAATCCGGCTTCCGCTACATAGTTTTTGGGTGAAAAGATGATTGTTGAAATGTGAGTAGGGATAACGAGCATTGTGGCATCATCGAAAAGGTTGTTTCAGGTGTCCCGGTCATTACGGGCCGGGACTTTTTAATTTGAGGTAAAGATGGAAAAAGACAATGTACAAAAGCAGGTTGCCGACACTATTGCAGAGCGCCCTATTTTTCTTTGGTTTGGTATGATTCCTTTCATGGTTAGGCCATTGACGTTTACACAGTTGTTTGATATTGGTTCTATTTCGAAGGATATGAAGGAAGTAGACCAGGCGAAGCTAAACGGTCGGACAAGTGTGTCGGCCACTCTTGTATATTATGAGGAAGCGGATAGAATGTCTGATATCGCAGTAATGACGATCTTCCGTAGCGTCTGGAAAAGAAAGCTGTTTGGTGGATTTATCAAGAAAAGATTAACGGTCCGCAAATACAAGAAGTTGCAGGACTATATGGCACAGACTATGGATGCCACTTTTTTTTTAAGCACTATCATTTTCCTAAAAGGTCTAAACGAGACAACGAAACCGACGAATACACCAGAAGCGACAGCCCTTGGTCAACAATTAGCGGAGTGATGAAATACTACCGTATGAGTTATGAGGAGGTTGTCAATGAAAGGTCATATTCCAATATCATGTTACTCAATGCGGCTATTCCTGGTACTAAGCCAAAGGAAGAAGGAGAAAAAGAAAAGGCAAAGGAACTTCATGCTAACGAATATTTTGCTCAATTCATGTAAAGATGGAGACACAGGGAACAATAGGTATTAAGGCTACTCTGGATATTTCTGAAATGCAGAGAAACGTTCAGAAATACGTTCAGAATATTGATATGATGCAGGACCATACAGATGCGGCTAGTCAGTCTGTAGCTAGGTCTTTCTCACAGATGAAGGCTGCCGGTATGGCTTTCTTATCTATCGATCTGGCGAAACGGTTTGCTTCGGAAATGGTTTCAGTTTATGGTACTTTCCAACAACTTGAAATCAAATTTACCTCAATGCTACAATCTGGGGAAAAGGCACAGAAGTTGATGGGAGAACTCGTAAACTTTGCCGCTACCACTCCTTTTGACCTTAAAGGTGTTTCCCAAAGTGCAACTCAACTCGTGGCCTATGGTACAGCCTCCGAGGATGTAATTGATAAACTTACCCGTTTGGGTAACATTGCAGCCGGATTGAGCCAGCCTATTGGTGATCTGGTTTATCTTTATGGTACAAGTATGACACAAGGCAAACTTATGACGCAGGACTTGAATCAGTTTGCCGGGCGTGGTGTACCTATTTTCTCCGAACTTGCAAAAGTTATGGGAGTGAATAAGGATGAAATTAAGGATTTGGCTGCAGAGGGTAAGATTGGTTTTGACAAGTTGGAACAGGTTATTGACAACCTTACCAATAAGGGAGGAATGTTCTTCAACCTCATGCAAGAACAATCTAAATCCGTATCTGGTAAGATTTCTAACATAGGTGATAATCTTGATATGATGTTCAATGAGCTAGGTCAGGCAAGTGATGGAGTTATTAATACAGCTCTTGATGGTACAGCTTACTTAATTGAACATTATCAGGAAGTCGGCACTGCTCTCGCTGCTCTCATAGCTATGTATGGAGTTCAGAAAGCTGCTATTATCGCAGTTGCATCTGTTCAGAGTACGGTAACTGGTATAAAATATACTGCCGAGATTACAGAACTTTCGAAATTAATTCCTGCCAAGGAAAAGTCTGCTAATGCTGATCTGGAACAGGCTGTAGCAAGTGGAAGATTAACGCAGGCAAAAGCGGAATTAATTGCATCTATGCGTGTGGAAGCTGCTGCAAATGTAGAATCTTTGCGTTTAAAGGCATTGCAAGCTAAGTCACAATACGAAGAGGCTATTAATACTGCAAGTCTTGCGGCTGCTAATTTTGAAGCTGCTGAATTAGAGGTAGCGGCAGCTAACATGAAATATAATGCTGCATTAAAAACAGGTAACGCTAGAAGTATAGAAATAGCGGAGACACAACTTGCAACAGCAGAGAGCAATAAATATTCTGCGGCCAAACAACTTGAAGCAGCTAGAACAAATGCAACAACGGCCTACACGAACTCTTCTACTGCGAGCAAAGTGGCAGAAACTGCGGCTACTCAACTTAATACAGTATCGCAGAATGTAAATACGAGATCAACAAACTTTTTGACTGTTGCCAAGACGAGATTAGCTGCGGCATCAAAAGCGTTAGGTTTGTCAATGCTTACAAATCCTTATGTATTGGCTGCGGCTGCTATAGTTGGGTTATCTTATGGAATTTATAAGCTAGTAACTTATCAGACGGATGCAGAGAAGGCCCAAGTGAAATTGAACAAACGTATACAGGAATTCAATTCTGAAACGAATGCTGAACAGGCAGAAATAGATCGTTTGTTCGGCAAACTAGATAAGGCAAAGAAAGGTACAGAAGATTACGATGATGCAAAGAAATCCATTTTAGATAAGTATGGTGAATACTTAAAGGGTTTAGGTGATGAAAAAAACGCTTTAGATGATGTTGCGAGAGCATACGGGGCTGTTAGTGCGGCCGCTAAACAGGCGGCACTTGATAGAGCTATTGCGGATTCTCATTCTACAGCTCAAAAAGATTGGGCGGATAAGCAGGGTGAACTTACTGGAGATTTGGAAAAAGCTATTCGAGATTCGGATAATTTCAGGGGTAAGAAAGGTTCTGAAAGGGAAATTTCTGCGATTATGCAGATGATAAAGAATGATTTGAAGTCTGGTGGAGGGTTATCTTCTGAAACTCAAAAAAAAGTGGATACTCTTACGAAACAATACACAACTACGACTAATATTGTTCCAGGTGTATCAACGGAGGAAACAAGAATAGGTAATGACGTTCAGGTTTATATTGATCGCATGATTGCGAATAACAAACTGCTTGAGAATACTTATAAGGATATTCATGAAAAATTAGGCTATGATACTAATGAATATATCAATCTGACAGCCAAACAGATTGCAAAAGACATAGCTATGTATGAGGCTGCTCTTGAACGCTTCAATAAATCAGGAAAGAAACAAGTTGTTATCAGACATGATGGTTCTGTCAGTAATCTTATGGAGGAAGGGGAGATACTGAATAATATTCGTTTGTTGAAAGAAGCGCAAAAGAATCCCAAAGATGAGATCAAAGAGCCAAATGTCACGAAAGAGATTAGTGAAGCAACGAAGAAAGTGGAGGACCTTAAACAGGAAATTGAAGATTTACGGAATGGTAAGGGGAAAGCTGATGTAGGGAAAACTATAAAATCAACTATTGAAGATAAAGCTAAAGAGTTGAAAGAAGCTGAATCCGCCTTGGCAACATTAACAGGAGACGATAAGCAAACACTAGGGTCCAAGAAAAAGAAGAAGGAGGAAGAAAATAAACTTAAAGTTGAGCAGGCCGAGCTCCAGCGGAAGATTGATGAGCAGAATCAACAGGATATAGAGAAAGCTGTACAGGCTGAACTTGAACTCTCTCAAGCTAAGATTGATGCCATGGACGAAGGTTTCAAGAAACAGCAGGAACAAATTCAACTTAATTATCGTAAAGCCAAAGCTGACAATGATCGTCGTGCTGCTGAATATGTAAAGGACCAACAGGACACGGAGCGTAAAGAGTGGGAGAAAGAACATCCGAAGTATAAAGAGGAAGGCCTTGTTTTCGTTCCCAAAACAAAAACTAAAGAGGACCTTTCGCAAAAGAAACAGGATACGCTAAATGAATATGATAAGGTTGCTGTTGAGACAAGGGAAAAGGCAGAAGTAACTTTATCCAAAGCTCTTTTGGAGCAGTACCAGAATTACACCGATGAAAGGCTTGCAATTGAGAAGAAGTTCAATGATGATATTGAAGCTCTTCGTATTCAAAGGGAGAAGTTTCGGAAGGAAGGCAAAACAGAGAAAGTTCAGCAGACAGACCGTTCAATAGCACAAGCTACAAAAATGAAGGGTGAGTCCCTCATGGGGTTTGATTATGAGCAGTTGAAAAAATCTCCGGACTATATACGTGCCTTTGAAAATTTAAAGGAAACGTCTACTGAAACATTGAATTCCCTTCTTACTCAATTTGAAAATGCGAAAAGTGCGGCAGCGCAAGTTTTGTCTCCCGATCAACTTCGCGAATATACGAGTACAATTCAATCCATCATGGACGAATTGGATTCCCGTAATCCGTTTCAGTCATTATCTGATAAGAAGAAAGAACTCGCAGAAGCGGAGGAAGAGCTAGCTAATGCACAGATAGAGTTAGAAAATGCCAAGGTAAAGGCCGAAGCAGTCAAAGGTGGCTCTAAGATTGAAAATGGGATTTCTTCATCCAAGTATAATCCTGCAACCGGTAAGATTGAATCTACAAAATCTTATTTGTCCGAAGCGCAGGCACTTGATCTAGTAAAGAAGAAAACCGAAAAGTATAATGCGGCAAAAGATAAGGTTGTAAAAAAGGACAATCAGGTAAAGAAGGCAGAAAAAGAAGTTAGAACACAGATTTCGGAGTTAGCGGATACCATAGACGAACTGGGTAAGTCGATTGGTGGTCCGGCTGGTGAGATCATTTCCCTTATTGGCAGTATTGGCTCATTTACAATGACTGCAATGGCAGGGGTTGAAGCTGCTGCCGATACCTCTGCTAATGCAATAAGTACAGTTGAAAAGGCATCTGTTATTCTAGCTATCATTGGTGCAGCCGTTCAGATAGCTATGAAAATCTTCGATATGTTCGGTAAGGACGATACGACCGAGAAATACGAGAAAGCGAAAGAAGCGTATGAATCCTATATCAATATCCTTGATCGAGTAATTGAGAAGCAACTTGAGCTAGCGGAAACTCTTACGGGAGACACGGCAAACGCTGTATATGAAGCAGCTATCGCCAATATAAAATTGCAAAGCGAGAATGCAAAAGTATTAGGTCGGCAGTATCTAAATTCAGGTGCTTCTGGAAAGTCTCACTCGAAAGGATATAGTGAGGTTGAAGATATGTCCGGTGAAGGCTGGAAACAAGCTGCAGAGGCATTAGGCATGTCCGTAAAGGAATTTAAAAATAAAATGGGTGGTCGTATGACCGGTCTATTTGATTTGACTGATGAACAACTTTTAAAATTGCAATCGGATGCCGGTATCTTCTGGTCCCAACTTGATTCAGACACGCAGAAATTTGCCGATCAAATTGCAAATGGTGTAGGGAAGGTTGCAGAGGTATTGGAACAACAAATAGCTGATACAACTCTTATTGATTACGATTCTCTTCGTTCAGACTTTCAGGACTTAATTTCTGATATGGATGCCGATTCGGCAGACTTTGCCGACAACTTCGAGGATTATATGCGAAATGCTATTCTCAATTCCATGCTTAAAGAAGAATATATGGACAGATTAATAGCGTGGAGGGAGAAGCTATATAATGCAATGGACGATGGGGTAACCGAAGATGAATATAACGATCTGAAAAAGGAAGGACAGAAGATTTCCGATGAGATGAAAGCAAAGCGTGATGCCATGGCAGAGATGTATGGGTGGACTACTGATGAGGATTCGGAACGCGAAGCATCAAAAAAAGGGTTTGCTTCCATGTCACAAGATTCTGCAGACGAATTGAATGGTAGATTCACAATGGCTAATGTTTTGATAGCAGACATAAAAACAGAGCTACAGTCTCATACTCTCATTTTCCAAGGTATCACTTCTGGTATTGGAGATATTAAAACCATATCTGCATCCATAAATGAAAACGTGAAAATTATCAAGGATAATATGAATACCATTGTTGGACACCTTTCGAATATTGATACTAATACAGCTAGATTGGAAGGTATAGAAAAGGATATGAAGTCGATGAAAGCAGGTATTGAAAAGATAAATGATAAAGGGATAAAGCTCGTAAGATGAAAGGAATTTGCTTTATAGATGGAGAGAATACATATACCACTCTCGGTATATTTATTATAAAAGGAAGCTATGATAATCTTGTGGCATTTCCTCCTGCCAAAGAATCGGATGATAAAAATGATTGGCCGGAAGAAGATGGTATTGAAATAGACCTTTCTAGCTTGACGTTAAACACCTATGAATTGAGTATTGATTTTGCCTGTAAAGACGATCTGGGATTTAGTGGATTAGTTGCTATTTTATCAGATATGGGATATCATGATTTTTATTTTCCTATTCTTGATAGAACCTATCGTTTACGTCTTTCCTCACAGAACAGTTATGCAATCTATCCGGGATTTCAAGTCGTGAAGATAACTTTTGCCAACGACTTCCCCCGCGAAGCAAATTATGAATACCAGGAACCTGTTTGTTCCATTCCTCTACCAAGGGGGTACGAAATAGATGATCGGGATTTATCGGAATATGGTGTAGTCATTTTGAAAGGCAGTAATGCTGAAATACTGAAAGCTCCTACGGTAAAGAAAAACCTATTGCAGAACTTCAAAAGGCAAGATGGTGCAATCTACGACGGTGAATATGTGAAGTTTCAGACAAAGGAAGTTTCTTTAAAGTGCCTGATGCGGGCAACGGATATTCGAACTTTTTGGCAGAGCTATGATGCCTTACTCTATGATCTAACTAAACTGACTATGAAGACCGATAATGAAGGTTATGAATATTCCGATGCGGAGAGGGTATTATACTGTGATGGATGGAGTGAAAGTTATCCTTGCTACTATAAAGATTGCCAGACAAACAATTTTATGTTAAGAGGTGGTGTCTGGTGGGAATTTACTTTGAATCTCGTGTTTACTTGCTTCAGGATCAGAGAAACGGAGTTTTTGCTTTCATCCGAAGCGGGCGAGTTCATTATAACAGAGGACGGAGAATTTTATATTGACTTAAATTGATTGCCATGCCATTAAAAAAGAAAAGAATATCAGAATTGAATGAAGCCAGCGACATGAAAGGCTTCTACACCATCGGTTACAGGATAGTAAACGGTGTCAAAACGAGCTTGAAATTCGGGCTAGAGAAGATTCAGACGGCATTAGATAATATGCTCAAAGCTACGAGCGATGCCAAAACTGCTACTACCGATATGCGGCAATTAGAAGCTACTGTTGAAGGTAATGAATCAGCCCGTGAAACTGCTGAATCCCGTCGTAATGCTTCCGAGCAGTCGAGGCAAACGGCTGAAACCGGACGTTCTCGTGAAGAACAGGCCCGGGAAGCTGCTGAATCCGTTCGTATCACTAATGAAAATGCACGTAAGACAGCCGAAACAGGTCGTTCTTCTGCTGAAACTGCACGGGACAATGCAGAAAAGAAACGTGTTACTGACGAAGGTACACGAGAATCTAATGAGCAAGCTAGAAAGAATGCTGAAACAGTGAGAGGCAATGCTGAATCCGAACGTGTAACTAATGAGAATGCCCGCAAATCAGCTGAAAGTACGCGATCATCTGAAGAAGATAAGAGAAAGTCTGCCGAAACCGCACGTGCCACGGCTGAAACTGGACGTTCCTCTGCTGAAACGAAAAGAGCCCAGAATGAAGATGCACGCAAATCTACCGAAGAAGCACGTGTTATAGCGGAAGGCAAGCGGGTAACTGCTGAAACTGGGCGTGTTGATACAGAAACAAAACGTGTTTCGGAGGAACAAACACGTAAAAGTAATGAAGATGCCCGTAAGACTGCCGAAACAAGCCGTTCCTCTGCTGAATCGGAACGTGTAAAGGAAGAAGATAAACGAAAAACCGCTGAAACAGGTCGTTCTACCGCTGAATCCGAACGTGCTACTGCGGAAAATAAAAGAAAAGCGGATGAAGTCATAAGAGGCAATAATGAAACTGCCCGTGTCTCTGCTGAATCTACCCGTAATCAATCTGAAACGGCTCGTATTAATGCCGAGAATGCACGCAAGACCGCCGAGGATGTTCGCGTATCTGCCGAGACTAAACGGGCAACAGCCGAAACCGCACGTGCCACGGCTGAATCGGGTCGTTCCTCTGCTGAAACAATCAGAGTTCAGAATGAAGATGAGCGTAAATCTACCGAAGCAGCACGTAAAGTTGATGAGACCAACCGGGCTAAGGCGGAAGTGGAACGTGTTAAAGCGGAAGAAGCTCGTAAAGCTGAATATGGCGGCATTGTAGATGAGATGAACCAAGCTACAGAAGATGCAACTGCACAACTAGGACTTGTAAAGACGGCTACTGATAATGCGAATGCTGCAGCAACACTCGCAAATCAAAAAGCAACCTTGGCCGCCGAGAAAGCTGCCAAGGCCGATGCTGCCGCTGGTAGTGTCAATGCTGCAAAAGATGCTGCAACGACTGCAGCGAACAATGCTAATGCAGCCAAGACAGCATCGGAAGCCCAAACCGCTTTGGCTAAAAAAGCAACAGATGATGCTAATGCGGCCAAGGATGCATCTGTAATACAAACGGGTTTAGCGAAGAAGGCTACCGATGATGCGAACGCCGCTGCGATAGCTGCGAATAATGCAGTATCCGGCGTTGACGCTAAAGTACAAGCAGCTATCGACAAACTGGTAGCCGGTGCTCCGGACGCTCTTGATACACTGATTGAGTTAGCGAACGCCCTGAACAACGATCCGAATTTTGCTGCCACTATGACAACAGAGCTTGGAAAGAAACTTAATGTTTCCGATATTGTTAATAATCTGACAAGTGGAGGAACTGGTAAAGCTCTTTCTGCAGAGCAGGGAAAAGCTTTGAAAGCTGCTCTGGACTCGCATAATCATGATGCAGTATATGAGAAGATTATTACCAAGCTTACCGCCTTTAACAAGAATTTCGGAAGCTCTGCCGGGACCGTGTGCGAGGGAAATGATTCACGTTTGAGTAATGCACGGCCTCCATTGGCGCATACGCATAAGGTATCTGAAATCAGTGATTTCCCCTCCTCTATGCCCGCTAGTGACGTATACTCTTGGGCGAAGGCAGCATCCAAGCCGACCTATACGGCAAGCGAAGTAGGTGCCTCTCCTTCTAACCATAACCATACTGGAACTTATGAACCCGCATTCACTAAGAACACCGCTTTTAACAAAAACTTTGGTAGTGCTGTTGGAACAGTGTGTGAAGGTAGTGACGCCCGGCTAAGTGATACCCGTACTCCTAAAGCTCACACTCATAAGAAATCTGAAATCAGTGATTTTCCTACTTCAATGCCTGCTAGCGATGTACCTGCATGGGCAAAAGCATCTAGTAAACCTTCATATACGGCAAGCGAAGTAGGTGCCTCTCCTTCTAATCACAACCATGCCGGAGTATATCAACCTGCAGGTAGTTATGCAGCAAGTTCGCACAGTCATGGAGCGTCTGATATAACCCCTGATAGTACTCATCGCTTTGTGACTGATACGGAAAAAGAGACCTGGAACAGTAAGGCTGCGGGAAACCATAACCATGATTCTACATATCAACCAAAGGGGGATTATGCAGCTTTATCACATAAGCATTCGGCATCTGACATTACGGATGATATTACGCACAGATTTGTAACGGATTCTGAAAAGGAAAATTGGAATGGTAAGGCGGCAGGAAATCACAACCACGATTCGGTATATCAAGCAAAGGGTAATTATGCGGCAGCGACACATAAGCACGGAGCGTCAGAAATAAATGAAGATGAGACACACAGGTTTTTTACTGATACTGAACGTGAAAAATTGGGCGGTATAGCAGCAGGAGCAAATAACTACACTCATCCGGATACACACCCCGCATCAATGATTGAAGAAAGCACGTCAAGAAAATTTATGACTGATGCAGAGAAAACTTTACTAAGTTCTCTCGGGACTACGTATGCTTTAGCTGATCTATCGAACGCAACAAGCAAATCTTTTGGTTCTTCGTCAAGTTATATAAAATTTAATAATGGGCTATTGATTCAGTGGGGCACGAAAGCTGGAGCTATAGGATTCTCCTCATTATATTTGCCTATAAGTTTCCTCGATACAAACTATAGTGTACAACTAACAGGTGTATCGAGTTCAAAAGATGAGGTTATAGTATATTCCCCCACTATGTATATAACTAAAACTGTATCTTCATTTCAATTTGCTACTAGATATATAGCGTCCGGAGGAGAAATAGCATGGACAGGCTGGCAGTTTACTTGGTTTGCGATTGGTCGCTGGAAATAACTTTAAAAAATAAGATATATGAAGTATTGGAAACAAGGATTCTACGACGAGCCTATAGATGGTTCGGTAGAAATTACAGAAGAGTATTATCAGGAGTTGTTGGCTGGTCAATCTACCGGCCTGATAATAGCTGAAAGCAAAAATAGACACCCTATTTTGGTAGAATATGAGTACGACATTGAAGAAGTACGAAAAATGAAAGTATCTGAAATACAATCATTTGACAAATCGACAAATGTCAATTCTTTTAAATTGATAGGTAAAAGCATGTGGTTAGATAAAAATACACGTGTTGGATTATTTAACTCTATTTCAATTGAAAAAGAAGCGGGTAAAACAGAAACGGTGTTATGGTATGATGCGGTGAAATATGTCATTCCGATATCGGATGCGTTGGATATGTTGAATACCCTTGAATTGTATGCGCTAAACTGCTACAATGTTACACAATCGCACATTGCAGCAGTCAGAGCATTGCAAACTATTGAGGAAATCGAAAACTACGATTATACGATCGGTTATCCGGAAAAACTTAGCTTTCCGGGATAACTTGTACGGAAGTCGTATGTTTCTATTTCGTCTTTTGTCGCTAGCTGTTGAATAGTCTTTGTATGCCTTTGTGTTGTGTCAAAACACGCAAGGGCGTACAATTCTAGCTGTTGTAACATATCAATAGCCTTTTCGACAGGCAAAACAAACAGAGTATCACCCAGCCAGATATTTGTTTCAGATCGTCCAGTTCCCTTTTCAATTGCAATAGAGTTCATAAGACCTACGCGAGTAGCTTTATTCCACCATCCATGCGTATTATCTATACAGAACTGATTCACTTCTTCAGATGAATCGTACAATCGTAATTCATTGAGCTTTCGTGCTCTAATTTCCTTGATAGAGGGTTGATGTACAGCTAAGATCGGACAACCTTTCTTGCTTTCCACTATAAGCAATCCGGCTGATTGACCAGCTAGTAACTGATTGTAATACTCTTCGGTTATTTCTACCGACCTCTCTATCGGTTCATCGTAGAATCCATTGTTCCAATACTTCATAATATATAATTTAGTTTATTTCCAGCGACCAATTGCATACCAACGAAATTTAGCCGTAGAATTACCTGTAGAACCATTTGCATAAAAAGTTCTATCAACTCTAAAACTACTAACACTCGTATTTGGTAGAGGACAAAAGGTATAAAGATTATTATCGGATGAATCTTTTATTATATTACCATATACATTGTAGGTCGAATCATAGAATGAAACAGGCATATAGACGGTTAATGTGTGGGTTGTTGAGCCTCCGTTATATCCCCATTGAATCATAAACCCATTATTGAATTTTACATACCCGTTTTGTCCTAAACTTTGACCAGACAATAAAACTGCATTAGTTCCGAGAGAACTTAGGTATAAAAACAGGCTTTGAATGGGGTGGGAGGAGGTTATTTAAACTTTATTTGGTTATTGACTTATATTGTTCTTATTCTTTATTTTCTATTTTTTATCCTTATATGTGTGTTTAATAAACGCTTATTTGTTATCTTTGAGCCGAACATATTTCATTGATTGATAGCTTATAATAGATATGGTTACTTTATATAATGGTTCAGAAGAAATAAGGCTCGAAGTTAAAGATGAAAGCTACTCTTATGAAGCGATCATGGAGGAGTGCTCATTAACTTTATATTTCGATTATTCCGGATATCTTGAAATTCCGGTTGGTTCCTACTGTGACTTTTACGGAAAACGTTATTCTCTCAAGAAAGATAGTAACTTCAAGAAAAACGGAGAGCGTAACTTTGAGTACACTTTAACTCTTGAAACAGGAATATCTGATACGATGTTATGGAAAGTACGTAATACTCTTGATAGGCGTATCAAATTCTCATATACAGCTAAACCAAATGAGCATCTTCGGTTATTGGTTGAGAATCTAAATCGTCGTGGTATTGGCTGGAAAATAGGTGATTGCATCGAAGGTACAGAGAAAGTTATCAATTATAGTCATACGTACATTCGTGATGCTTTGAACCAGCTTGCGGATATGTACGAAACAGAGTGGGAAATTACCGAGGAAAATAATATAAAGACCGTTCATCTTCGGAAAGTAGAATATAACAAAGAGAATCCTTTGAAACTGTCATACGGGAAGGGGCATGGATTTAAAGTAGGAGTAGGGCGACAGTTTGGGGAGATACCGCCCGAAATTATTCTGGTTGAAACGACAGATCGGAATATTGACTATTCTACGTACGGAGCAAAGAATCTGTTACTCCCAAAATCAAAGACCCTTGTTTACGAAGGACGGATGTATAAAACTGATGCGGACGGCTCCTGTGTTATGCGGGCGGATGGTGAGCTTACTACCGGTAAGGAGGAAAGTCTTGATTGTACTGAAATCTATCCTTCTCGTATCGGTACTGTTAGTGCTGTTATTGAAGTTGACAAAGAAAAAAACTTCTACGACTTTGTGGATGTTGATATACCTGCAGATTTGAACTTTGAGGATTGCTTGATAGAAGGTGAAAGTATGACTATTATTTTTCAGACAGGTATGCTTACAGGTAAAGAATTTGAAGTAAAGTATATCCATGAACCGATCCTTGATGGGAATAAAGCAATAATAAAAGAGGGTAGACGTTTTGAAATCGTTCCACAAGAACTTGACGGAATGACAATGCCAGAGGGTGATTTGTTTCGACCGAAAGAGGGGGATACTTATGCTGTTTTTGGTATGCAGTTGCCAGACTCCTATATCTGTGACAATTCTACGCAGACGGGAGCATCGTGGGAAGCATTCAAGGAAGCTGCCAAATACCTGTACGAGCATGAAGATAAGAAGTTTACATTTACCGGCACATTAGATGGCATTTGGGCAAAGAAACGTTGGTTGCAAATTGGTGGTAAAATCAAATTAGGCGGTTTTGTAGATTTTTCCGATGTACAATTTCACCCAGAAGGTACTTTGATTCGTATGATAAGTGTCAAGAGGTATGTGAATAATCCATATAGTCCAGAAATTGAGCTTTCTAATGAGCCTGTAGGTGCATCTGTATCTGATGAATTGAATAAGATTGAGACAAATGAGGTGACTCTTATTGAAAAGCATAAGGATGCCCTACAATTTACAAAGAGGCGGTTTCGCGACGCAAAGGAAACGATGGCTATGCTGGAAGACGCGTTTCTGAATTTCTCTTCTTCTATTGACCCTATTACAGTTCGCACAATGCAATTACTTGTAGGGGATGAGAGCCTGCAGTTCCGTTTCGTTAATAATAAGACGAATCCGGCACAACTATCCCACAATATTACTTATAATGTTAGCACAAGAGTATTAAATGCTCCGGCAGGTATTCTTCAACACATGACGTTGGATATTGACACACTTTCATCTTCCCACAAGCCACAAGAGTATAAGTACTGGGATATGACTAACTATGATTCTCCGGTACTCATTCATCCTGAAAAGAAATATTATCTATATGCTGTATGCAGTAAAGAGAATCAAACTGGTACGTTTCTTCTAAGCGAAACGGCTATTAAGATGGAGGGCATAGCAGGATATTATCACTTCCTGGTCGGTGTCCTCAACAGCGAGTATGAAGGTACAAGAAGTTTCGTTGAACTGTATGGATTTACGGAGATTCTGCCGGGACGGATAACCACTGAACAGATAATTTCCCCGGATGGGGAGACGTATTTCAATTTGGTAAAAGGTGAAATAGGCGGAAATATTCAAATAAAAACCGGATCGTCCGGATTGGAAAATCTGTCTGAATGGGAAGCAGCTCACAAAGAAATTGAAGATGCTGGCAAAGCAGCAGAACAGGCCAATAATGCAGTAGAAGGGCTTCATGGTTATGTAGATGGAGTATTTGCCGATGGTATTATTACGGAGGCCGAAGCGAAAGCTATTGAAAAGTATATCAATACGATTAATAATGCAAAGGCGGCGATTGAAGCTACCTATAACAAGCTATACACTAATGTGTATTTATCCGGGTCTGCCAAAACGGGTTTATTAAATGCTAAGGTTACCCTTATGGGGTGTATTTCAGACCTGATAAATGCAATTAATACAGCTATTGCAGACGGACTTACAACACCGGAAGAGAAACAAAACGTTGATGCCTATTTTGCCTATTTCAATAGTGCCTATGCTGATTTCAACACAGCCGTAGAATCTGCAAATAGAGCTATTCAGGATAAGCTAAAGGAGTTCTCGGATAATGCAATGAAAGAAGCGTTGCAAGCCTTACAGGATGCGGCAGATGCAGCTAAAGCGGCAGAACAAGCGAATAGTGCTGTTGGTAGTTTGCATACCTACGTGGATGGAGCATTTGCGGACGGAATCATATCAGAAGCAGAGGCGAAAGCCATTGAAAAATATCTGAATACAGTCAAGAATACGAAAGCAGCCGTCGAAGCTACCTATAACAAACTGTATGCAAATTCATACCTGGAAGGTGAAGCGAAAACAGGTTTGCTGAATGCAAAGATTTCATTATCCGGTGCTATTGATAATCTTATTGCTGCAATTAATACTGCTATTGCAGACGGGCAGACGACCTCTGCGGAAAAGAGGAATGTAGATGATAAGTTTGCTCTCTTTAATTCTGCCTTGGCTAGTTTTAATACTGCAGTTGAAGCCGCTAATAAAGCAATTTATGACAAGTTGAAAGACTATTCAGATCAATGCTTCGCTGAATTAAGTGTACTCAATACTCAAATATCTGCACAGGTAACCCGGGTAGATAGCTTGACGCAGCGGATAGATACTGCAGGTTGGATTACCACAGCAGACGGTAACAAGATTTATGCTTCTAAAGAGCTGGAAAATGGCAATACGCTTATATCTTATATCAACCAAGCAGCAGGTGAGACGACGATTCATTCATCTAAAATTAATTTGGAAGGTGCTGTTACAATCACCGCATTGCATAGTGACCTGCAGGGAGTAATTAACTCCAAGATTGATAGAGACGGATTAGGTAAGTTGGCATTTGAGGATGCGGTTGAATATGCGAAGTTAGGTACTACCATTGTGGTAGGCGGTTACCTGAATACAGATTTGATAAAAGTCCGTAGAATTGATGCTGATTCCGGTTTCATTGGCGGATTTACGCTTGATAATGGTTCATTGTACTGGAAAGAAAATGGATGGTGGTACGGTGACCCAAGAAGTGTTCGTTTGGGTGTTCCTAAAGACAATAAAAGTGGGATGGTTGATGTAAATTTCAGTTTTGCAGGTGAGGGGCGTTTTGGTGTTAGAGCTGTGGGTGCCAATATGGGCGGGTCCTGTATATATGCTTCAAGATATTTTAATGAGAATGAAAGGAGTTATCCGAATATGAATAATACCTATGCAGGATTTTTTGATGGAGGTGTATATGTGAAAGGTACTATATCAAGCGAATTATGTATAGCTGATAATTTCGGGACTATAACTGGCAGAAATTCCGATGGCAGCATATCTTATTACCAAGGTATTGATTTCGATTTTGGTAGTAATATGAAATTCAGAAAAGGGTTATTGGTATCAATCGCTTAATATATAAACAATTATGAAAATTAATTTAAACAGGCCTTTACTCGATTTTAAAGGCAATGAAGCTATTAAAGTAGTCAACGGTAAAGAGGTTAAGCAATCTCTCCGTGATATGGTTTCAGAGGCATTGTACGCCGCCGGAATAAACCAGCAAAAAAGCATGGAAATGGCTAAGAAATTACGCGCCTATAAAATGCTCCAGCAAATAATTAACAACCGGGGTGTCCTCGATATTGAGACGGAGGATGCCACATTATTGAAAGAGATTTGCGCAGACTTCTTTACGGCAGGCGCATACGGACAAATTTATGATTTAATAGAAGGAGGAAACAAGGAATGAACATTACAGCAACTAACAGTACCGCTTCAACCAAGGTTACAGATACCATCAGAATTAAATACAGAATGTCAACCCGTGGCACCGAGGCGGTGAAAGATATTACTGCCGAGATTGTCAAGGATGAAACGGTAGTCGGATTCTTCAATATTTCTCGAAATGGAGTAACCGGCTTCTCTCTGCATGAGGATCACGGGCTGACTTCCGAGGAAGTGAAAAAGGTATTTCAGACAACTATCGATGATTGTGGTGAGGTATTGAAATAAAAGTTATGATATGGGAGTAAATGAGTGGATAGCGGTATTGGGAGCTATAGGTGGCTTGGAGGCAATCAAATGGATTGTAAATTTCTACGTCAATCGGAAGACTGACGCAAGGAAAGAGGATGCGGCGGCAGATGCAGTAGAGAATGAGAACGAGAGAAAGCAGGTTGCATGGCTTGAAGAACGTATTGCTCAACGTGATACGAAGATTGATGCTATCTACGTAGAACTCCGGCAGGAACAAGCGGAGAAGCTCCAACTCATCCACGATAAACATGAGCTGGAATTGAAGCTGAAAGAAGCCGATATAAAAAAGTGTGATGTTCGCGGATGTACTAATCGGCAGCCGCCAAGTGATTATTAATTAAAAAGGGAGGAAAAGAAATGAAAACTATTGATGCAATTATTATCCACTGTTCGGCTACAAAAGCCGGACAGGATTTGAGAGCTAAAGACATTGATCGTATGCACCGGGCACGCGGATTTAACCAGATCGGATATAATTATGTGATCGACCTGGACGGCATGATAGAGAATGGGCGACCATTAAACATTGATGGAGCGCATTGTAACACGAAGGGCTTTTCGGAATCTTCGTATAATAAGCATAGTGTTGGCATCTGTTATATCGGAGGTTTGGATGTGTACGGGAAGCCTGCAGATACACGGACGCCAGCGCAAAAGGCAACATTGCGCCAACTGGTCACAAAACTTTGCAAAGAGTATGATATTATCGAGGTTCTCGGACATCGTGATACTTCTCCTGATCTGGATGGAAGCGGAGAGGTAGAACCGAAAGAATATATTAAGGCTTGTCCCTGCTTTGATGTTCGTTCCGAATTTTCTAATTTCTTGCGTAATACAGTTATCCGACCATGAGGCGGCTAGTTTATATTATCATATTGCTGACGTCGGCAATATGGTTCATGTCTTGTGGTAGTCACCGATCAAATATGAGGCAAGATACTTCTACCGATCTTGCAGTTGAAAACCATAAGAAAGATTCTGCTTCTTCCGATAAGAAAGTAGAAATAATCGAATCAGATAAAGCTACTGAATCGGCTGAATCCTATGAAGTGAATTATGATACCGATAAACCTGTTGACCCGGTTACCGGTAAACCTCCTGTCAAGTCGGAGAAGTGGACGGGAACTAATAAGAATTCAGAGCATAACCGACAGGAGAATATTGATAAGAAAGAAAATTCGATTTCTAGTAAATCAACGTTTTCCCGACAGCAGGAAGACGTTCATTTACAAATTGACGAACGTAAAGACGAATCAACTATATTAAAACAATTTGGATGGGCTGGAGCGGGAACTGCTCTGCTTATTATATCTTGTATTATTGCCTGGTTAGTGTACAAGAGGAAAAAGAAGAAAGATAAATAACCAGACCTTCCGGGGGTGAAAGAAAAAGCCCCCAGCCGTTAGTAAATGCTCTAACCTACCTACTAACAACATGCGCCAGAACGCACAGCCGGGGGCTTAAAGTCCTCTGCTGCGTTCTGGCGCATTTGCGTTTTGTGTAGGAAGGTTAGAGACTACAAATATAGTTACTAACGGTAAACTTGCAAAATAATGAAGAGGAATAATGCCGACCGAGTATTAAATGAAAGACTTCGGGCAGGCGGAAAAGCATTAAAGTATGTACATAGTAAATTTGAAGAGACGCAGACCTTTATTGGTAACTATTTGAAATTTCCTGAAATTCTGTCTCCTATGGATTTTATAGGTCAGACTTTAAAGAAAGATAATAATTTGTAGATTGTTGGGGTAATTTCTATCTTTGCATCAACACTGACGTCATAATCAGTGTTGCGTTAAATGAGCCGTCTGGGATGTGAATTTCGGACGGTTTTCCATTAAAGTTGCAAATGTTCTACTATTGTTCTACAAAGATGGTGTTAATAATATGTTAATCCATTTATTCATCGTAGATATAGCTGTATTTGATGTGAGATTCCGGTACCTCAGATAAGGGTTCGATTCCCTTCGGGTGTACTTTAAAGCTGTACTTGCAGAGAGTACGGCTTTTTATTATTGTATTTTCAGCCCATGTATGGTATATGATGTTACAGCGCAGAGCTTTTTATCTTCGAATATTTTTATAGCGTCCTTTTTAGTCATGACCTTTTGTGTTTTGATTCTTTTCCTTGTTCAACCAGAATTGTCGCTTATGCAAATGTACAACTTTCACATGATATAAAAGCAGTAATAGATAAAATCTTGTGTTCCATATTATTATCCGTAGTTGCATAATTTAGTCTAAAGAGAATGAAAAGTTGTTTTAGATGATTGAAATCTCATAGAAAATGCTAACTTTGTAACGATGAAGAAGTAAAAAAATGATGTTGATATAGTGTATTTATAGCTTTCTGGAAGTAGATATCTGACGATAAATTATATTAATCCCATAAATATAAATTAGAATGGAAGAAGCTAGAAAAAAGAAATGGGCTAGTGTGGCGCTGATTATCGGAGCTATTGGTTTTATCATTATTATGATTTACTTTACAGTTATTTCAAGTCTCAACATGTAAAACAGATCATTATGGCATTGAAAAATTGAAGCTTGGACATTTCGTTTGAATCTGTCCAAGCTTGTTTTTTGTGGTTCTGAATGAGATTGACCGGTAATCTGGCAATGCCTCTTCTTTAGCTTCTTGAAACCTGAAGTCCCTTGTCAGAAAGCGTCATTTCTACAAAACGAGCGCGTGGGTTGGGAGCTTGTTCTGTCAATATCCGTCGGATCTGTCCGGCTGCTTGAGGGTCTTTGGCTACCATATATAAATAACCGCCACCGCCTGCGCCGGGGAGTTTGTATCCTAGGGTATAATCTTTGATTTTCTCGATAATGGCTGCTACTGCTGGCGGATTGGTTCCGCAATCTAATGCCTGGTTTTGTATCCAGGTTTTGCCGACCAATCGACCGAAACTATCGAAGTTGCTGCGCAGGATAGCTTCACTCATATCCATTGCATGGGCTTTCATCTCGGCTAGCAAACTTAGATGTGGACCGGAATTGAGGAACATGGAACTGACGATTTCTGCCAGAATACTTTTGGCAGTGCGGGTTATTCCTGTATAATATAACAGATGACAGTCGCGGTAGTCGGGATGAACAAAGAGTTGATCGGGCAACCAGCGCACTAATGGATTCTGTTCGAAACCTGCTTCGGATTGCAGTAGTTTAATGCCGGAAAACACACCGCCATATTGATCCTGCCAACCTCCTCCTGTGGTCAGTAGTTGTTCCAATATTAATGTGTAACTGCATATATCATTCTTATCCCAAGCCAGTCCGCAGAAATCATTGATTGCTCCGAGCACGGTGGAGGCCAGAATGGAACTGGTACCTAAACCCGAGCCAGCAGGAATAGCAGCCAACAGGGTAATTTCAATTCCTGAACCGAAAGCTTCCAGCTGTTTGGCTAAAGAAGGGTAGGATTCTGTTGAGAATGCCGGTGCGAAACCTGCCAACGTAAGGGCGGCTTTGGGGATGGAAAATGGAGAACCCACCTTTTTGTAATCTTGCAGTTCCTCGTAATTTCGTATCACTTCCATTGCGCCCATATCGATGGAACGAAGGGTGATATGATATTCTTGGCAGGGTTTAACGTATACTTGCAGCGGCGGTTGGCCGTTCAGTTCGATGGCAAGATTGACAACGCTGCCTCCTGAATAAAGAGAGTAGGGAGGGGTGTCCGTCCATCCTCCTGCCACATCAATGCGTACAGGGCTGCGGCTCCATACAATCTGATCGGAATAAACGTTGAGTGTGGGATGACTTTTACGTTCGTTCATCACTCCCAATAAACCGTCGCGGAGCAGTTGGAAGGCTGCCTGTTCTTCTTTTGCGCAATCTTTGTCTTCACGTAGTTTCATGATGCGTGCGCGAAGCATCCGGTTGTGTATCCGTAGCATGGGTGCGGCATCTTCTTGCAGGACATCGGGAGTATCCAGATTGAAACGTACAAATTCGTTTGCGGCATCCAGTAAGTTAAGTTGATAGAATACGCTTTTTTCATAATTAGCCGCCAGTCCTTTCCAGTTCTCTTTACGGAAAGCGTTGCGCTGTTCATAAAGACGCTTGAGGTTGGCGCCTGCCGAGATTTCGTCGGCAGAAACTTTCTCTGCTTTGAGCCAACGTTTTTTCCCTTCTTCCAGTTGGGGTTCCGATGTCATCCAGCGCACTAATATGCCTAAATCTTCAACAGAAGTTACTTTGGGGAAGATAGATGCTGATTGTAAATCATCGGTGCGTCCTTTTATATCCTCCCAGGTAATTCCTCTTTCTTCCATCCAGCGGGTGAAAGGGATATTAAGATAGGTAGTCGTTGATTTGTCTAACGCTCCTTTGAACACATCATCCAATCCATACGGACGTGCAACAAAGTCATTGTCGCCGATAGGGATAATGTCGATGCAGACTCCATCCGGCAGGTTGATGTTCCATTGGTTTTCGGGAACTCCTGTTATTATTTGGCGGGAACCCAGTTTCCAGCCTTTTCCCACATGACTATTCTCAATCCATAAGTTGGCATTGTCTGCAGAAAGGGAAACTTGTGTGATAGAGTTCTGGATAAAGATAGCCGGATTCGGTTTTACTTTCCGGTGCATGATCCTTCTTTGATCGCGTACCTTGTCTTGTATGGATAAAGTAGAAGAAATCAGTTCATGGCTTGTGCCATAATGATAGAATTCTCCACCGGGCAAAGGCAATATGGCTACGGATAACTGATTGATTTCTTCATCTTCCGTTTTGGGATGCTCTCCCAAAGCCAAGCCGTAGTCCGAGTATAAGTCATAATAATTAATATCATTGGTTCCTTCTTTTAATGACCGTTTCATCAATACTTCGATGGCGCGGTCACTCAAAATCCAGATACCGATGTCCATCAGGAAAAGATGAGTTTTCGATAATCCTTCTAACTCTTCAAGAGAAGGTTTCTGTAACATGAAGTCGAGAACCTCCGGCTTTTTCCGGTCGGAAACAAATACACCATGATGGGTTGCCAAGGAAGGATTTACCCATAAGCCGTAGCATACTACGTCTGCATTCGGAATATCCTGGAGTGGCTTTTCCGAACGGATATATACATCTCCGCTTGCGATCAGCGTATTCAGACCGGCCGGGGCCTGATTCATAATCCTTTCATAGAGCGGGAGCTGCAATGATAATAGATTCTGTCCGAGTTTTTGTCCTCTTTCCCAACTGAAGATCGGGATCGGAGTCAATATTTTGCCGGAAGGTCCGTAGCTGGGCAGGCGACGGCTTTGTCCGCCTGCATGGAGCAATATTCTTTTTTCATCTCCTATCCAGTTGCCGAAAGATTTTTGTGGCGCGAATGCCTGATGGCAGGCCTGCAATAACCATGTCGTTCCGCCGCCGGAGCCTAGTTTGCTCCCAATGGGGTCTGATGTACAAAACCAATCGGTATGGTTGACTTCTTCCAGTTCGTGGAAGCAATGGATCAAATTGGGTGGTAAGGATAATAACTTTTGCATAGTAGAATCTGCGTTGGCTTAGATGGAATCTAAGTGAATTAAACTCCTGTAAAAATACGATTTATATTCCTTCTTTTCAATGTTTTTCTCCTGTTTTGAAGAATAAATTATCTTTTCAGCTTTTAGGTGTTCTTTTCAAACAGCGTATCCCAATGGTCGCTTAGTGCTTGCATGGATGGCAGTAGCAGATCGGCTCCGGCATCCAGCAATACTTGTCCGTCCAAAGGACCTGTATTTACAGCTATTGTAAAGATACCCGCATTGTGTCCGGCTTCCACTCCTAACGGAGCGTTTTCTACTACGATGGCTTCATCAGCTTTAAGTCCGCCTTTTTTCAATGCCATCAGATACGGTTCGGGATTGGGCTTACCATATTTTACATCGAACGCTGTAACCATCAATTCTTTACGAAACATTCCCGGATAGTTGTGTTCCAACCGTTCGAGCAGGGATAGTTGGCCGGAACCAGTGACCACCATCGGAATCAATCCATCCTTTTTCACTTTTTGTAGCAACTCCCATGCACCGGGCATACGTTTTGCTTCAGGATACGAATTGAACAAAACACTTTTCTCCTGATAGATACTTTCTATTTCTTCTTGGGTAGCTTCTCTGCCCAGTTCACGTTGGAAAACAATATTAATAGTGGAGGCTCCTGTCCGTCCTTCGTGCATATATGCTTCTTCGCGGCTAAGAGTGAGTCCATGAGATTTCATTACTGTATGCCAGGCTTCCGAATGATAGGGCATAGAGTCAAAAAGTACGCCGTCCATGTCAAACAGGACGGCTTTCAGTTTCTTTTTCATACTTTGGTACGTTGCAGAATCTTTTTAAGATGATATTTTATTTTTCTATAAGCATTTTCTTCAGATCAGACAGAGGAATAATCACATCGTATTGCTGACCGGATTCCTTGCCGATATATCTGTAAGCTATGCTTTTATTGTTATCTATGCAGGTTTTGATGAATATCTGGGTGGCGGGATCGGTCTGACTTGCCAGTGTTGATACAATACCCTCTTTCACTTCTGCTGCGTTTTCTTCAATCTGGCTGATGGGACACAATTCTTCGTCCACACTGCATATATAAACAACCGATTCGCCTATGACCTCGATTTTTTCGACAATGACTTCTTCGCTGGCTTGCATCGGGAATTGCAGGTTCGCCATTTTCAGTTGCGCTTCAAGCTTTGTTTGTCCGCTTTGTGCCGGATCGGCATTTGTATTAATCACTTCTTTCAGTTCTTCGGCGGTAAGTTCGCAAACCGCTTGTTCGCCTGACTTATTCCCTACAAATATCATGTGTAATCCGGAATTGCATTTTGCCATCAACTTGAGCATCTCTTTTACATCTGCTGCCGGATTTTGAAACATCATTGTGATAGATGATTTCATGCTTTCCGGATTGTCTTTCAATATCTTTATATTGGTAATCTCTTCGTTCATGTTCAGCGTGTACACTACGTTATTCCCGTCGTAGATGATGCTGGTGATCGTACCGACTGCTCCCATGTCTATCGGACACTGTTTGTTGGCTACTCCGATCACTGTCTTGAGTTTGGCTTCCTGGCAACCGGTCATTACGAGCATTAGCAATGATATGCTACATAATAATATGAATCCACTGGATTTCTTTAATAAATTTCCTGTCATTTTATTTGTTCTTTTTAGTTTGATTCGCTTAATCTACAGTTGTATACGAGGCAAAGATAACGATAAAAAACGAGAGATAAGTTAGAACGGGAAGATAGTTTAGTGATTACTTGCCATGTGGTATCTACTGCCAACTCTTGTCGTGTAGACTGTTCGGCACTACTGAATTGCGGCGTATTACTTGTATAATTATTTGTTGTTTAGAAGAATATGTGTATTTTTGTAACGTTATAAACTCGACGATAGCATGAAAAAGAGAGTATTATTGTTGCTACCATTGTTTTTAGGCGCCTGCTCTGATAGTGGGGAAAGTCCTGTTATCAAGATAGAAAAGCTTTATGCAAAGGTTGAATCGGAGGATGAAAGTTCCGGTTCCGGTGAAAAAGACTATGCGAATCAGAGGGACGAATTGCCGGCCTTGAAGGTGGGGGACGAAGTGAAAGCTCTTCTGCTTTTGGATGGAAATGGAGCTGAACTGAAAACCTTTAGACTTCAGAATGATGATGAAGTGGATACTAAACTCATCTTTGAGAAAACAGAAGTATCTACAGAGGGAAATCTGACAGATGTGGAAAAGGGACAGCTTCGTTTTAAGGATGGTGTGTCAAAAGCTAAAATTATGGTGATTGCGACCATCAAACAAGTAGATAAGAACGGCGATGTAAAATTAGAGTTCTATCTTTCTTCCAAAGCCGAATGTGAAGGAGCACAGGAAGAAATCGGTTTGAAGACGAAAGCGGAGGATGATAAGTGAAAATTGACGAGTGGTAGCAACTAGCAAAGTAAGTCGGTAAATTGTAACTAAATAGGGACATTTAGGAATGTCTCCATTTTGGATTTCAATGAATAATGAACGGTGAACAAATCTATGCATATAGCATAGTTGTTCACCGTTCATTGTTTATAGTTTACCGTTTATAAAAACGTTCTTGATTACAGTTTTGCACGGATTGCTTTAGATTCTTCTTCATACCCCGGTTTGTCAAGCAACGCAAACATATTCTTTTTGTATGCTTCCACACCCGGTTGGTTGAATGGATTCACGCCTAGCAAGTAACCGCTGATACCGCAAGCCTTTTCGAAGAAATAGAGCAGACCACCGATGTTGTATTCGCTCAATTCCGGAAGTACGATACGCATATTAGGTACACCACCGTCTACGTGAGCCAACTGTGTTCCCAATTCGGCCATCTTGTTCACTTCGTCCACACGTTTGCCGGCTAAGAAATTCAAGCCGTCCAGATTTGCTTCATCAGAAGGAACTTCCAGTTTGTGGTTAACCTTCTCTACTGAAATCACCGTTTCAAAGATAGAACGTTCGCCTTCCTGAATCCATTGACCCATAGAGTGGAGGTCTGTTGAGAAATCTACCGATGCAGGGAAGATACCTTTATTGTCTTTTCCTTCAGATTCTCCGTAAAGCTGTTTCCACCATTCACTTACATAGTGCAGTTTTGGGCAGAAGTTAACGAGGATTTCGATCTTCTTACCATTTCTGTACAACTCATTGCGGGTAGCAGCGTAGATAGCAGCAGGGTTTTCAGCAAATGCAACGTCCGAACCACATACTTTTTCCATGTCGGCAGCACCGGCAACCAGTTTGTCGATATCAAATCCGGCCACTGCAATAGGCAGCAAACCAACCGGAGTCAGGACAGAGAAACGTCCGCCTACGTTATCGGGGATGATGAATGTTTTGTATCCTTCTTTGTCGGCTGTTACACGGGCAGCACCTTTCTTGGCATCCGTCACGGCAACGATTACTTTCTTTGCAGTTTCTTTGCCGCGCTGATCTTCACATTGCTTCTTCAGCAAACGGAAAGCAAGCGCTGTTTCAGTTGTAGTTCCTGATTTGGAGATATTGATGACACCGAATTTCTTGTCTTTCAGATATTCAGTCAGTTCATACAGATAATCTTCGCTGATATTGTGTCCTGCATAGATCATGACAGGAGCTGTTTTCTTTTCCTGCAACCAAGTGAAGCTGTTAGACAAAGCTTCGATGACGGCACGGGCACCCAGATAGCTACCACCGATACCGGCTACGATTACTACTTCACAATTGTCTCTTAATACTTTTGCAGTAGCGTTCAGGTCGGCCAGGTGTTCTTTAGTGATAGAAGAAGGCAAATGCAACCATCCTAAAAAGTCGTTACCTTTGCCTGTACCTTTTTCAAGCATTTCCTGTGCGGCTTTTACTTCAGCTTCGTAAGCAAAAACCTTTTCTTTGGAGATGAATCCAAATGTTTTTTCAATGTTTAAACTAATCATATTTTTTAAGTATTAAGTTTTAAGTATTAAGTATTAGTCATCAAGTATGGATTGTCAAGTATGAGTACCTGCGGGTAATACTTAAATGCCTAATACTTAATACTTAATATTTTTTTATCTAAAAGAGTCAGTCAACAGTTTAATCTCGATCATTGGTGAGATACGTTCGTACAGAATGTTGTACACTGCGTCCAGTATCGGCATATTGACATGATGATGTTTATTGATTTCTTTGATACATTTCGTACCATAGTAACCTTCCGCAATCATTTCCATTTCAATTTGCGCACTCTTAACGGAATACCCTTTACCTATCATCGTTCCGAAAGTTCGGTTGCGGCTGAAGTTGGAGTAACCGGTCACCAATAAATCCCCCAGATAAACAGATTCATCCACGTTTCTGTTCAACGGATGCACCGTATTCAAGAAACGGTTCATTTCCTGAATGGCGTTGGAGATCAGTACAGCCTGGAAGTTGTCGCCATATTTCAGACCGCTACAGATACCGGCAGCGATGGCATATACGTTTTTGAGTACCGAACTATATTCGATACCCGCTACGTCATCACTGACAGATGTTTTGATGAAGCTGCTTCCCAGACGACGTGCGAAGATACGTGCTTTATCTTTGTCAGGGCAGGCGATAGTCAGGTAGGAGAGGCGTTCCAAGGCTACTTCTTCTGCGTGGCAGGGACCTGCAAGGACTGCTATATTTTCTGGTGGTACACCATATTCTTTTGTGAAGTATTCCGATACAATAACGTTGTCATCGGGTACGATTCCTTTGATAGCGGTGATGATAAACTTATCTTTTATCTTGGTTTTCAGTTTTTTCAGATGCGCCTTCAGATAAGGAGAGGGAGTGACGAAGATCAGTGTATCCGATTCTTTCACCACATCGTTGATGTTGGAACTGAATGAGATGCGTTTTGTATCAAATTTCACTCCTGTCAGATAAGCCGGATTGTGCCCTAATCGTTTAAAATCGGCAATGCGGTCGTCTCGCCGCATATACCAATTGATAGAGTCTTCTTGGGCCAGACACATCTTTGCGATGGCTGTAGCCCAACTTCCTCCGCCCATTATCGCTATCTTGCCGGGTAATTTCATTTGTATGGATTTGGATGAAGAACTTATTAAATTTTCTGTATCCACTCAGTTACGTCGTTTACCGACGGATTGGTCAGTTCTAATTTATATTTCTTGTTAATGCCACAGATGTCCTGGTGCAACTTCTGCGGATTGACATCTTTCATGTCAGCTACAGTGTTGTAACCGGCTTTTTGGATCACCGGAACCCAGTCTTCTGCGATTCCCAATTCCATATATTTAGCGGCAGCGTCTTTTTTCACTACTTTTTCCGGACGCATTTGCGGGAAGAATAATACTTCCTGAATAGTGGTCTGTCCGGTCATTAACATTACCAGGCGGTCGATACCGATACCGATACCCGATGTAGGAGGCATACCATATTGTAAAGCGCGCAAGAAGTCCTGATCGATAATCATCGCTTCATCGTCTCCCTTGTCGGCCAAACGCATCTGCTCTTTGAAACGTTCTTCCTGATCCAACGGGTCATTCAATTCCGAGTAAGCATTAGCCAGCTCTTTACCGTTCACCATTAACTCGAAACGTTCGGTCAGTCCCGGTTTAGAACGATGCATCTTGGTCAGCGGAGACATTTCAACCGGATAATCGGTGATGAAAGTCGGCTGGATATACGTACCTTCGCAGAATTCTCCGAAGATTTCATCAATCAGCTTGCCTTTACCCATTGTCTCGTCGATTTCCTCCATTTTCAGTTCCTTGCAAACTTGGCGGATTTCTTCTTCGCTCTTGCCGTTCAGGTCGTATCCTGTCTTTTCTTTGATAGCATCCAGGATAGGCAGGCGGCGGTAAGGAGCTTTGAAACTGATCGTTTTTCCGTCGACAACGCTTTCCGTACAGCCGTTTACAGCGATACAGATACGTTCCAACAGTTTTTCGGTGAAATTCATCATCCAGTTGTAATCCTTGTACTGAACATAAAGTTCCATACAGGTAAATTCCGGATTGTGAGTTTTATCCATGCCCTCGTTACGGAAGTTCTTACCTATTTCATATACACCTTCAAAACCACCTACGATCAGTCGCTTCAGATAAAGCTCTGTTGCGATACGTAGGTAAAGGTCTATATCCAATGAGTTATGGTGAGTGATGAACGGGCGTGCACTGGCTCCACCGGCAATAGATTGCAGGATAGGAGTTTCCACTTCCGTGTAACCAGCCTCATCCAAAACGTTGCGCAATGTTTTCACTACAGTGGCGCGTTTCAGGAATGTTTCTTTGATACCGTCGTTTACTACCAGGTCCACATAGCGTTGGCGATAACGGAGTTCGGGATCTTCAA
>ERZ772881.189-NODE-189-length-72854-cov-42.065866_pt1 | contig 72854 bp, 62 predicted proteins | sample MGYA00580581_ERZ772881 | MGnify/ENA primary metagenome ERZ772881 (study PRJEB29015, sample SAMEA2737668) | human gut metagenome | biome: human gut; feature: human-associated habitat; material: faeces | place: China | collected 2012 ...
CTGCTCGCGGTCGGCGTGTACATCACGTTCCGCATCCTGAACCTGCCCGACCTCACGGTCGACGGCTCGTCCACGTTCGGCATGGCGGTCTCGACCGTGCTGTGCGCGGCGGCGCATCCGTTCGCCGGGCTGCTGGCCGGTGCGCTGGCCGGTGCGGCCGCCGGTGTTGTGACCGGATTTTTGCAGACGCACTGCAAAATCCATCCCATTCTCGCAGGCATTCTGACGATGAGCGGCTTGTATACCGTGAACATCACGGTGCTGGGCGGCCCGAATGTATCGCTGCTCGACGCGCCCAAGTTCTTCGAGGTGCTCGGCGGCAAAGCGCCTGCAGTGGGTCTGGTAACGGCGGTGATCGTCGTGCTGGTCACGCTGTTCTTCCAGACGGTCGGCGGCCTGTGCATCCGCGCGGCAGGCTCGAACGAGGACATGGTGCGCGCCTCCTCCATCGACACGACGGCAGTCCGCTGGGCGGCGCTCGCGCTGGCGAATGCGCTGGTCGCGCTCGGGCGCGATCCTCGCCCAGTGTCAGGGCTTCGGCGACGTCGGCGCAGGCAGCGGCATGATCATCATCGGTCTCGCGTCCGTCATCATCGGCGAGGTCATCTGCGGCAGGCGCGGCATCGTGATCGGCATCGTCAGTGCGGTGCTCGGCTCGGTCGTCTACCGCATCATCATCGCGCTCGCGCTGCGTTACAATCTGATGAGCGCGAACTCGCTCAAGCTGCTCTCGGCGCTCATCGTTGCGGCAACGCTCGCCGTACCGGCAGCGGCCGCAGCGGTCCGTGCAGGCCGCGAGAGAAAGGAGAACCGCGTATGCTGACGCTCAAACAGCTCGACAAGACCTTCGGCGCAGGCACGGCGAGCGCACATCATGCGCTGTGCGGCATCGACCTCACACTTCAGGACGGCGAGTTCGTCACAGTCATCGGCTCGAACGGCGCAGGCAAGTCCACGCTGTTCGGCGCGGTCTCCGGCAGCTTTTTCGTGGACAGGGGACGCATTGCGCTCGACGGCGAGGACATCGCGAGCCGCAGCACCTACCGTCCCGTGCAGGTCTATGCGGCCGACATCAACAGCGACGGCGTGATCGAGCTGCCGCGCGCGGTGCTCATGGCGGGCTACAAGGACGCGGCGGCGCACGACGCGCTGTATATGCTCGACTGGTACGCCTACGGTCTGGGCACAACGCCCGTACAGGTCAGCACGACCTATCAGTGCATCTCGGATGCGTGGAGTCTGCGCATCGACCGGAGCTGGCACGACCGCATCACGGCGGTCAAGTCCACGGACGGCGGCCTGAGTATGGTTTCGTTCTACGAATACCGCGGAGCGGGGCAGAGCTCGATTCCGCTGTTCAATATCTACTGCGTCACGGGTTCCTCGCGCGAGTATTACGCGGGCCGGACCGACCTCATCCAGCTTGGCCAGACATCGCAGGCGGTCTATTTCGCGAAGATCCCGGAGGGTGCGCAGAGCGGCACACTGAAGATCGGCGTAGCTAGAAGCTTCCGTCCGTTCGTACGCAAGCTACAACACAAAACACGCCAATAAGACCCGGTGTCCGTAAGATGCAGGAATTTGTCCATTGAATCAGGCGCCGGTGTAAGGATGGAAACCGAAGTTTCTCCCCAAACCGAACCGGTCGTCAAAGAGGCAAAAGTGCGTGCTATCGGAAGGTCCTTGGGCCTTATATTGTTGTATGGGTAGTACAGACATTGTGGCATATCCGGATGGTGCCAAAGTGTCTAATAGATGCTAAATCCGGCTTCTCGGTGCCTCGGGCCCATTACTTTCTGTACTTTTCCACGAATTCTCCCATCCGCTTCAGTGCTTCTGCCAGATTTTCCCGGCTGGCGGCATAGGAGATGCGAACATGGTTCCTTCCCTGGGGGCCGAAGCAGGTGCCCGGTACGACGCCGACTTTAGCTTCTGTCAGGAGGCGGTCGGCGAATTCTTCGTCATCCATACCGGTGGAGCTGATGTCCGGGAATATGTAGAAAGCTCCCTTTGGTTTGAATACGGGAAGACCCATCTTGACGAGACCATCATACACCATCTCCCGGCGGGCGGTGTATTCGTTGTACATGGCCTTTACGTCGTCGTCGCAGTACCGGAGAGCGGCAATGGCACCGTACTGGCTGGTGGTGCTGGCGCAGAGGATTTCATACTGGTGGACTTTATAGATCTCTTCCAGTGCTTCACGGGGACCGCAGACGTAGCCGATGCGGAGGCCTGTCATGGCATAGGATTTGGAGAATCCATTCATTGTGAGGGTTCTTTCTCTCATTCCCGGCAGGGAAGCGAAACAGGTATGGGTCCCTTCATAAGTCAAATCGCAGTAGATTTCATCGGAAATGACGATGAGATCATGCTTTTCTGCAAACGCTGCCAGCTTCATGAGAGAATCCCTGTCCATAACGGTACCGGTGGGATTGTTCGGGTACCCGATAAGGATAGCTTTTGTCCGGGGAGTGACTTTCTTTTCCAGTTCTTCCACGGTAAGTTTGAATTCATCTTTCTCGTAGGTAGGTACCAGTACCGGTTTCCCACCTGCAATGGATACGCAGGCCGGATAAGCCAGATACGCCGGGTCCGGGATGAGCACTTCATCTCCCGGGTTCAGGAGGGTTGTCATGATGATAACGATGGCTTCGGATACGCCCACGGTCACCATGATTTCATCCTTCGGGTCGTAGTCCACGTGATACCGGTTATGGAAAAGTTTTGCGATTTCTTCCCGCAGTTCCAGAAGGCCCCAGTTGGAGGTATAGGAGGTCTCCTTCCGTTTCAGACTTTCGATGCAGGCATCAATGACTTTGTCCGGCGCCGAGTAGTCCGGTTCCCCTACGCCCAGGGAAATGACGTCCTTCATGGTGCTGGCGAGGTCAAAGAATTTACGGATGCCCGAGAAAGGCACCGCTTTGATATTGGATGCGAATTTTTCATCCCAATTCATTGGTCAGTCTCCTTAATTGATTAATTGATTGTGTAGAATAAATGGGCAAAATGAAAGAGGATATGTTACAGACGTATGGATGATTCATAAGAGCTGTGACTGCATGCCAAGGCTCGCGCCCTGGCGCAGTGGAGCATAAGGGCATTGCCCGCCGCAGTCAGCGCCTCCACCTTACGCCCCCGGCGCCACAGCACCCACAACCCGATAAATGAGCGCAGCGATGTGCACCCACCACCCTTAGCCCCACATATACCATGGAGCAAAAAACATTACTGTGGCAGCTGTGGCATCCTACTTCGTCTCCGCCACTTTCTTCCCCAGTTCTTCACATTTTTTCAGGGACGGTTCATCGGGGTAACCGTAAGCCAAGAGGGGCTGGGCCGGGAATTTGGCGCCGGCGAAGTGGAGCTCATTATACCAGGAATTCAGCCAGGCCCCGCGGCTCCAGCCGCAGGATCCAAAGATGCCCATGATTTTCCCTTTGAGGTAGGGTTTCAGCTTGTCGCAGAACGGTTTCATCTGGGCTTCTTCAATGACTTCCACGCCCCAGGCAGAGCACCCAAGAATAATGTGGTGATAGGTGTTTCCAATTTCCACGGGGTCCACATCGGAGACCGGTGCCAGAAGAACTTCGGCGCCCGTGCTCTTAGCCCCTACCGCCACCGCTTCAGCCATGGCTTCCGTGTTCCCTGTGGCGGAATAATAAATAATTGCTACTTTTTCTGCCATAATAATAATCTCCTCACTTTCCTGCCTATGAAAAAGGAGCGTCCTTTTTCAAGAACGCCCTTTTTATAAGACCCAATCAGGCTTTAGCTACTGTTTCGCCCAGCTTCCTGCATGCTGCCAGTGCATCGTCGTCCGGATAGCTGTATGCTTTGACCGGATCAGCAGCCAGAGCAATGCCGGCTTCGTCGAAACGTTTCTTCCAGTTCTCAATCCAGTCGCCCTGGTTCCATGCGTAGGAACCAAAGATGGCAACCACTTTGCCCTTCAGTTTCGGGAGAAGTTCTTCAAAGAATGGTTCGAATTCATATTCTTCCAGTTCTTCGTTACCCATAGCCGGGCAGCCGAGAATGATGTGATCAAATGCAGCTACATCGTCAGCATTGGTATCGCTGACAAAGCTCAGTGTAGTTTCTGCACCTGCAGCCTTTGCACCTTCTTCTACGGCCTGTGCCATAGCTTCTGTGTTACCGGAACCGGACCAATATACAATTGCAACTTTTGCCATTTGTAAAGCCTCCTGTCAATCAAACATGATAATTTGTCTTACACTTCTATATTACTGATTCCCGTTGTCCTTGTCAATTTGAAAAGAATGGTTATTCAAATTCTGTAAGGGATGTGCCCCTTTTGGAAAGGTCCAGCAGGTTCACTTTCTCAGGAAATTTTCTCCTGGAAATCATCTTTCTGAGACTATCGGTGATATCGCTCCGGTCTCCATCGGAATTGATGATGCCCAGGGTAGTGAAGTAGCCATCGCACTGAAGAATGAGGGTATAGGCTTCATGATAGGTGATATCCTGTTCCTTCGTAGTTATGGTAACAAAACCTTCCCACCGGGGGTGTTTTTTATCGTCGATTTTCTTTAATGGTGCCGTTCCCTCAAAAGAAGCACCATCGGCCATGAGCTTCCGGTTCAGCCAGTTTGCAATGACGTCCATCTGGTCCAGGGGTTTATCATCTTTATGTCTGATTTCCCCGATTTCCAGAAGGAAAGGTATTCCTGTTTCCTGGGACATGGCCCAGCCATAGGAGAAGTCAGGCCCTTTTTTCCAGGTCATGGTATAGTAGTCACTCTTTGTCATGCCATTGCGGATGAAGAACCGCTTTGTGCCGCCTTCCGCCATGAAGGGGAGTGCATTCTGGGGGCCTTTTTCGAACGTGATATTCTGGGGAACATCCATGGTGCCGATGCCCTGAAGGTTCAGCCGATTGGCAGCGCCGGCAGTGATGGTACCGGCCATGACGAAGCCTGCAGCCAGAAGGGCCATGAGAATCTTCTTCATCATTATGCTTTGGCCTGCTTCTTCTGGAGTTTGGCCCAGGTATCCCGGAGACCTACAATGCGGTTCACCACGATATGGTCTTCTGTGGTGTCCTGGTCAATGATGAAATACCCTTTCCGGAGAAACTGGAACCGGTCGCCCACATGGTATTCCTTAATGGACGGTTCCACTTTGCTGTGCATGACGGTGAGGGAATTGGTATTCACCTTTTCCATAAAGTCACGGCCGTCTTCTTTATCATCCGGCGGAATGAGGTAATCATAGAGACGGGATTCCACATCCACCGCCGTATCAGCGCAGACCCAGTGGAGAGTCCCTTTCACCTTGCGGTCAGCACCGGGGGTACCGCTACGGGTATCGAAGTCAACGGTGCAGTGGATTTCTTTGATATTTCCTTCATCATCCTTCACCACATCTTCGCATTTCACGATGTAGGCTCCTTTAAGGCGTACTTCTTTGCCCGGGGTCATACGGAAGAATTTATGGGCCGGATGTTCCATGAAATCTTCCCGTTCAATATACAGATTTCTGCCGAATGGAACCTGGCGGCTGCCCATGGATTCCACTTCCGGATTGTTTTCAAGGGTCATGTATTCGATTTTTCCTTCCGGATAGTTCGTGAGCACCACTTTTATCGGATCAATGACAGCCATAATGCGGGGTGCCTTGGCCTTCAGGTCTTCCCGGATGCAGTATTCCAGAAGGGACACATCCACCACGTTATCAGCCTTGGCCACGCCGATGAGATCGCAGAAATTGCGGAGAGATTCCGGTGTATATCCCCTTCTCCGGATACCGCTGATGGTAGGCATACGGGGATCATCCCAGCCGGATACAAGACCTGCTTCCACCATTTTGCGGAGCTTTCTCTTACTGGTAATCATGGTGGTCACGTTGAGACGGGCAAATTCAATCTGCCGCGGTTTTTCCTTGCCGTCGAAAGCCTGAAGGCACCAGTTGTACAGGGGCCGGCGTTCTTCGAATTCCAGAGTACAGATGGAATGGGTAATCCCTTCCAGTGCATCAGACAGGGGATGGGCAAAATCGTAGAGCGGATAAATGCACCACTTGTCGCCGGTCCTGTGATGGGTGGCATGAAGGATACGGTAAATGACAGGATCCCGCATGACCAGGTTTGGAGAAGCCATGTCGATCTTGGCACGGAGACACTTCTCTCCGTCCTTGTACTTGCCGTCCTTCATTTCCTGGAAGAGTTTCAGGTTTTCTTCCACGGAACGGTTTCTCCAGGGGCTTTCTTTTCCCGGATGGGTCAGATCTCCCCGGGTATTATGGATTTCTTCGCCGCTCTGGTCATCTACATAGGCCAGACCCATGCGGATGAGTTTGCAGGCGAATTCATAGAGCCGGGGGAAATAGTCCGAAGCGAAGTGGACCGGCTCTTTCCATTTGAAGCCCAGCCATTTTACGTCGTTCAGAATGGATTTTACGAATTCTTCGTTTTCCTTTGTCGGGTTCGTATCGTCGAAGCGGACGTTGGTTGCGCCATGGTATTTTTCACCGATGCCAAAATTAAGGCAGATACTCTTTACATGGCCGATGTGAAGATAGCCGTTCGGTTCCGGCGGAAACCGGGTCAGCACACGGCCGCCGGCATATACGTTATTCGCAATGTCCTTATCAATTTCCGCTTCAATAAAGTTAGCGGGTTTTCTTTCTTCTTCCATTATTTTTCCTCCGTTCTATCGGATAAATTAGTTGCTTTCTGTTATTTTAGCACATATGGGAGTAGATAGAAAAGGGGCGGAAGTCGTGAATGGTACGTACCAATCGGATGAATAGGGCTGAAGGCTGCAGGTGAACATCGCTGCGCCTGTTCACCGGATTGTGGCTTCTATATTGTTTTGCTCATTGAAGCAGGAGCATAAGGTGGGTTTGCCATCAACGGCGGCTATTCAATCTTTATGTCCCGCTTTACCGGGTACCAGCCCAGGTAAAACTACAACCCGGTTGGCAAGGGCCAGCAATGCCAACCGGCCACCCCTATGAACCATATATGCGTTTCGCCCTGCTTCTTATCGGTAATAATTCCCCCAATCTATGCTATAATAAGTGAATCAACAGATAAACATATGTATACTACAGAAAGAAGGCACACCATGCAGAGACTTGTTTCTTATAACCATAACGGCCAGCGCCAGTGGGGTGTTCTCACCAGCGATGGTACCTCCATTTATTCCGCAGAAGATCTGGAAGAGACCTACTTTATCCCCCTCGGGGAAACGATGGAAGAATTCATCGAAACCGGTGAAGAAGGACTCCTGAACCTGGCTAAGGCACTGGAAATGAATGAAAAAGACCAGTCCATCGAACCAATCAAACTGGAAGAGGTCAAACTGGAAGTCCCCTTCTACCCCCGCCGCAATATTCTCTGCGTCGGTAAAAATTACCAGGCCCACGTAAAGGAATTTGACCAGAACGTAAATGCAAAGAATCCGGAAAATCCCATTTTCTTTACAAAAGCCACCACTTCCGTCATTGGACCTGATGAAGAAATCGACCGCCATCCCTCTGCCACATCCCAGGTGGATTACGAAGGAGAACTGGGCGTCATTATCGGGAAGCGGTGCACCAATGTGGCCGCAGAAGATGCCATGAAATGCGTGTACGGCTACACCATCATCAACGACGTCACCGCCAGGGATCTGCAAAAGAAGCACATCCAGTGGTTCCGGGGAAAGAGCCTCGACACCTTCTGCCCCATGGGTCCCACAGTCATGGTCGGTGACTGGCCGGTCCCCTTTACCATCTACACCAAAGTCAATGGGCACCTCCGCCAGGAAGGTTCCACTACGGACCTTATCTTCTCCATTCCAAGACTGATTGAAGTCCTTTCCGATGGTATGACTCTCCTCCCCGGCGACGTCATCGCCACAGGTACCCCCCAGGGAGTAGGAATGGGCTTTAACCCGCCGAAATTCCTCCAGAAGGGAGATGTGGTGGAAATCACCATTGATCCCATCGGGACACTGAGAAATACGGTAAAATAAGAAAAGGGCTAGTATCTATCAGGACTGAGAATATCAAAAACGCTGTGAAAAGTATTCAACCACTTTTCACAGCGTTTTTTGATGGCCTGGAAATGACAGCTTACAGCTGCCAGCGGACTGATGTAAAACAGAGAACTGAAACCTTAGTACAGCTGGCAAACATACAAACAGGGAGGACTTTCGGTTTCCACCAGCCAGCTGTCAGGAAATCGGATCAGCCTGGGTACCCATTCTTTGTACACCATATCTTTTATACCGCAGGCTATTCCCTTTTTAACCAACTATGGCGAAAGCATTATGCTTCAGCCATTTTCCCTGTGCCTTACCCGTTTAGCATAAACTATAATTCCCAGGGCCAGTTGTATCAGTCCTGCTGCAGCATAGACTTCCCACAGGCCAAAGGCCATGGAAATGGCAGAAGACAGGAGGGGTCCCCACATGTTTCCAAACTGCTGGGCCGTATTGGAAAGGCCAAAAACCCGGCCACGGAAATCGGAAGGCGTAAACTTAACGAGGGCTGCATTAATAGAAGGATTCGCACCGATAACGAAACAGCCTGCTAAAAACTGGCAAAGTCCGAATCCTATGACCGAATCAGGCAAAGACTGGAGAATGGTAATGCAGCCTGCCAGGGAAAGGGTCACCGTGATGGCTTTGTAATACCCCTTCGACTGTCCTAATTTTCCCCAGAGGGTCGTGGTCAATGCGCCGGCCACTCCGCCGCTGGACATGATGATGCCGGAGACAAGCTCAATATTTCCGCTGTGATTCATGAGCTGGCTCACATAAAGAGAAGTTACGGGCTGGATCATGAGAAGCGTGGTCTGCAGGAAGAAGGTAATGAGCAGGAGCCCCCGGACGTGGGCATTTCCAAAGGCGTACTTCAGATCCGCCGTGATGGATGTCTTTTCCACCGGCTTTTCTGTTTTCGTTCCCTTCTTTTCCCTGACGAAGAAAATGACCGCGCTCGCCACGATCCACAGAAAAAGAGCAGAAAGGTAAAATGTATTTTTCATACCTGCCACGTGGGACAGAGCACCGCCCATGAGAGGGCCGCAGATACCGCCTACCACAAGGGACGTCTGGGCCATGCCCAGCGTGCCTCCCAGTTTTCTGGAGTCAGCACTATCGGAAATAATAGCCATCGCAGCCGCTACGAAACCATTGGCAAATCCCTGGAATGCCCGGGCCGCCATGAGCTGGTACTGATTCTGGCAGAGGCCGCAGAAAAGATAGGAAAAACCGAGCAGCACCGCCGCCCGGATGGCCATTTTCTTCTTCCCCCCTGCATCCGCCAGCTTCCCCCACACCGGTCCCATGACCGCAGCCACGAGGAAGCAGCTGGAGAAAACCAGACCGGTCCAGAGGGAAATTTCCCCTTCCGGCACCCCCATTTCCTCCAGATAGAGAGGCAGGAAAGGAATAACCATGGTGTAGCCGGAGGAAACCAGAAACATACTGGCTATTAGGGTGATGATATTTTTATTCAGACTCAGGGCATTCCCCTCCTTTCTGAAATAACGTTCGACCACTCTATGTGAATAAATAAAAAAACAGTGGCCTTTGGCCAAACTCCGCCTGCGGCATGGCTATGCGCAGCATGACGAAGGCTACCGTCTGGGCTCAAGGAAGGAATAATATAAATCTGCGGCGCTATATAATCTGTGTGCCGCACCTTCAGCCCTGGCCGAAGGCCACTGCCTTGCCGACAGGCAGCGCCTTGCCACGCATAGCCCCGGCCGCAGGCCGCTGCCCGAACAAAGCTCATTCATTCCTTGAAATTCATACACACTTTGAGAATGTTATTTAAGGAAGCGCTGATTAAATCGTTGTCAGATTTCATTCTTGGTTTTTTATGCAATGCAAGGAATAATTCGACGCGAATAGCGAGCTATTTAAGGAGAATTATGACGAAGCAGTGCATAAAAATCCTTATGAAATCTGACTCTGCGAATTAATCAGTGCTTCCTTAACCCTTTCCATCCACTTCATGGCGTCATCCAACATATTTGTTGTTACAAAGTGACCAAGAAGGGGATAGGTAATACGGGTTACTTTTCCCCCCGCCTGCTGCATGACAGAGAAGAAATGGGCCTGGGCCCTGGGATCAATGGAAATATCACTTTCTCCGTTTGTCATAAAGATGGGGATATTCTTCATATCTTCCGCATGGTTAATGGGCGATTTCTTTTCGATTTCATCGTACATGTTCCAGTCCTTCGGCACATACAGGCCGAAGCGGGCCTGGATAAAAAGGTGGGTCAGGAGCCAGTCACCGGAGCCATTGAAGGATACAATGCCCTTCAGCCGGTCTCCATAGATGCTGCCGATGCCAAGGACCGACATGCCGCCCATGGAATGGCCCAGGATAAAAGGCTTCTCATCATAGTCTTCCCGGATGCAGTCCGCCAGAAGGGGAAATTCTTCCATATTTTGGAAAATAGTATTCCAAAATATGGGATAGTCTTCCACTTTGTAATAATCATCAAGGGCCCCCCGCTCCCCATGACTCTGGGCTTCCGGAATATAGACGGTGTATCCGTTTACCGCAAAAATGGCGGCCTTGGAATACTGGAAATCCGCCTGGCTGCTCCAGCCGTGGTATAAAATCACCGGATTTCCTGTATCTTCAATAGGGTGGACAACGGTCACAGGAATATGACCTACCCTGATTTTTTCAGTCTTTAACTGCCCCATTTTTGGCTCCTTTCAGTTCCGGATAGTATCGGTCGGTCCACTTCCAGCGGTTGTGGAGCCAGAACCATTCTTCCGGATATTTATAAATCCACGCTTCCAGACGCTTATTGATCTTGTCCGTAATGTCCTGGATGGCCTCTTTCTTCTTGAGTCCTTCATCGGCAGTAATGGGATCATCGATGATGATTTCATAGTGCCAGGGAGCGGTCTCATGAATGAATGCGGTCATGACAGGAAGCTTTGTGAGCAGTGCAAAATGGGCCGGCCCCGTTGCTGTCAGTGTCTTCTGACCGAGGAAATCAGAAAGGATGCCCGTATCCCCGGGATCCTGGTCACAGAGCAGGCCTACGAAATACCCCTGCTTGAGACGCCGCAGCATATCCCGGACACCGGTCTTGTACTCCACCGTCTGGCCTGGGATAGAACGGTATTCACAGAGAAACTTATCAAAATCCCTGTTCTTCTGCTTCATGGCTACAGAAAGAAGAGGATACCCATAGAGAGCCAGTGCCGCCCCTTCCACTTCCCAGTTTCCGCAGTGGGTGGCTGCCAGAATGCAGCCCTTCCCCTCTGCTTTCAGGCGGTCCAGTTTTTCCCGGCCCTTCACCGTGACGTAGGAATGAATATTATCCCTGTTCAGGAGAGGAAAACGGAACATGGAAATACCGAGAGGCCCAAAGCGGAGGGACGAATTCTTTGCGATTTCCTTCGCCCGGTTCCTGTCCTTCGTCACCCCGGCCCGGATAATGTTATTCACAGCCAGCACCTTCCGCTTCGGAGGTACAAAGGTCCAGAAAAAGTGGCCCAGTCCCCGCCCGAAAGTCTGTGCATGGTCCGGAGACATGTGGCATGCCGCCCAACCCAATATTTTCAGAAGTCTGTAAGTAGCACCCATAGTAAACCTCAAAAAATATAAATAAAAGAAAAGACAAGGCCCATTTCTTATGAGATAAACCTTGTACATGGTGTGTAAATATGAAATATAGAAAGAGGTCAGGAGTAGCGGGTACTAATCCCAACCTCCCCCACCTATGGGGGAGGTTGCAGGAGTAGCGAGGCAGAGGGGTTCTTGCTGCAGCCGCCCTGAACATGCTCGATTACAATCCCCAGCCACCTTTTCTTATTTTCCTTCCAGTTCTTTCAGTTTCTTTTCCAGCTGGCGGACTTTTTTCATCAGTTCCGGCAGATGGGAAGCGGCCACTTCTACCCTGCCCCACTGGGCATGGGTACGGGTGGGGTAGCCCATATAGACTCCCGGTTCTTTGATGGCGCCGACGACGCCGGATTTACCGCCTAAAATTACATTATCCGTAATGGCAATATGTCCATTCACGCCGGTCTGTCCTGCCAGGATACAGTGGTTCCCGATGGTGGTGCTGCCGGCGATTCCGGTTTGGGCGCAGAGGAAACAATCCGTTCCCACCTGTACGTTATGGCCCAGGTGGACGAGATTATCAATTTTCGTACCGCTGCCGACAACCGTATCGTTCAGGGCACCGTTGTCCACAGTAGAGCAGGCACCGATTTCCACGTCGTCTCCGATAACCGCACGGCCCAGCTGGCGAATGTGGTGATGATGGCCGTTTTCGTCGGTAGAGAAGCCAAATCCCTGTCCGCCGATAACCGCATGGGCCCGAAGGACTACCCTGTCCCCGAGAACACTGTTCTCATGGACAACGGAGCCCGGATTCAATTCGCAGTCCTTACCTACCTTTGCATTCTTTCCGATGTAGGTATAGGGATAAATGACCGTGCCATCACCGATTTCTGCCCCATCTTCAATGACCGCATAGGCCATGATGCACACGTCTTTGCCGATGACTGCCTTGTCACTGACAATAGCGGTGGGATGAATGCCGGGAGTAAAGCGGTTTTCCGGATGGTACAGATCCACCAGGTCACCGAAAGAACGGCGGCAGTCCGGTACCACAATGAGATTCTTCGTATAGGTTTTCGGAAGTTCATCCACCAGAATGACTCCTGCCTTCATTTCCTCGATATGTTCCGCATAAATGCCCCGGGCAAACGTAATATGGGAAGGGCCTGCACTTTCGGCGCTCCGCACATCATCGATGACAACAGTACTGTCGCCGTACAGGGTGCCGCCTACAATTTTAGCCAATTCACCTGCTGTTTTTTTCATAGTTTTCCTCACTTGGACTGGGATGCAGCCGCTTTCGATGCGCCGCCATCCATCTTGGCCAGTACTTCGTCCGTAATATCTACGGCTCCCGTCGGTACAGCCATCTTATTCATGACGATGCCGATATTCTTTTCCTTGGCAATAGCCCCAGCCTGGGACTGGACCATGGATTCAATCTGCTTCTGCTTGCTCTGGATGAAAATCATCCGTTCCTGCTGGGCAGACTGTACTTTTTTCTGCATTTCTTCATCCGAAAGTCCGCTCTTCTGGGCTTCTGCCAGACGATTGCTGATTTCCTTGTCCTTATCCGTGATTTCCTGCTGGATGGCTTTAATCTTCGGGGACTGGTCTTCCAGTTTCTGGTAGTCCACCACTGCCACCTTATGTTCACTGCCGCAGCCGCTGAATACAGCGGCCAGGGCAATCATTCCTACACAGGCCAGTTTTTTCCACGCAGCCTTTTCCATTTCTTTCCTCCTCAATCTATGTTGAAGTGATTTCTTACTTCCTGATATTTACAATCCGATTGACCAGATCTCCGGTCACATCGTCCGCATTGATATTGGCTTTGTACTTGGAGAATATCATGTCCAGGTTCTTTTCGGAAGCCACTCTTGCCGCTTCCTGTTCGATATCGGCCATGATTTCCTTTTTCAGCGCCGCCATCTGTTTCTGCTTATCATCGATTTTTGCCTGCCAGTTTGCATCCCATTCTTTGTGGGTTTCTGCGAAATCCGCCTCTTCCGCAGAAATGTCAGCCTCAGTCTCCTGGGACAGGTTATTTTTGATTTCTTCTGCTGCGCTATTGGAATAGTCTTCCAGCTCCGCCTGGGCCTTTGCCTTTGCGTCGGTCATCTGTTTGACTTCTTCCTCAGTCCAGCCGCCCATATCTGCCTTTTCTCGGGATGTACGGAGATCCATGAGCCTGTGAAGTTCATCCTTTACCTGCTCCTTTTCTTCTCCGGTCACCCCCAGGACAGTGAGCTTCATCTGGAGATTTGCCATCTTCGCCCGTTCTTCGGGAGTCAGGGTTTCCAGATTCATGGTGCCCGCTTTCGTGGTATGTTTCTTTTCGATATCCCCATAGAGCTTCTGGAGGCCATCATTCAGTTCATCTTCTTTGGCCTTTACCTTTGCCTGCAGCTCATTCCGGGCATCCACCCGCCGGGACGTATCGGCCAGGGCGGCGGCTATCTGTTTCTGCTTCGAAGAGGACTCTATCAGCTTATTCCGCTCAGTCTGATACTGCTCGAGCATATGGTTATATTCAGTTTCCAGTTTGAAATACTCGCTGTACTTCGGATGGGCCTTCACCAGTGTCTCCAGATCCGCTACTCCATAGTGGACAGCGGGCGGCGGTGTTTCTTCTTTTTTGGTACCGCACCCGGCAAGGGCAAAGGAGAAAGCCATCATCACGGCGCAGGCAGCAGCAATCAGGGGACTGCGGTGCATCATGAGGGGCCTCCGTTATTTGCTCTGGGAAGCAGCAGCAGACTGGGAAGCGGTGAGTGTCTTATTCAGGGAATCGGACACTTCTTTTGTGATATCGGTGCCACCGTAAATCACAGCGGATTTATCCACCACCAGGGACAGGCCTTTCTTGGAAGCCACAGACTTTACAGCACCGGTGACCTGGTCTTCCATGTCCTTTTCAATGGCTGTACGTTTCTGGTTGAACTGCTGCTGCATGTCATTGAACAGTTTTTCCTTGTCCGCATCGCTCATGCCCTGGGACTTGGCATCGAAGTCCTTCTGCATTTCATCGGCGGTATCCTTCATTTTCTGCTGGTAGTTCAGGGCCAGCTGGCTGTTATTGGAAATCACTTCCCGCTGGTCCACGACGCCGATATCCGATGTCGGAGCCGCATTGGCTGTATCCCCCATGGATACCACCGCCATTACCGCTACCGATGCGATGAATACGCCGGCCAGGGCAAAGGAAAAAATCTTCACATTTTTCTTGTTTCCAAGAGTTGTCATCATAATAAAATCCACTCCTTTATAAATTGGCAATGATTCTCAGCCATTTGCCATCTTTATCATTATACACGTATTCCAGGGTCATGTAATTATGAATTTTGTAGGAAAAGCCAAATTCATTGTCCCTGGTTTTGAAATTCCTGTCATACCGCAAGGCAAACTGCTCACCGAAGGGAATCACCCCGAATACATGGTTTTCGTTATTTGAAAAATTGTACTTGTATCCCACATCCATGACAGAGCCGAAATGGTGATACCAGCCGCCATAGATATCCCAGTCCATGGGGCCCGGGTAAAAACGGGCTTCACCGAAGATGGTATCCCTTTTCCCCACATAGTGGCCCAGCATGCCTTCAAAGGTGGTATTTTTGTTCCCATCCCTGCCAGCATCCAGCCACACTTCAGTTCGTATGATCCAATGGTCTGTCAGGGCATTGATTTTCAGTTCCGTCAATTCACCGGGAATGAGCCTTGTCTCTGTGGCTATGCCGTACTTTTTAATGAAGGAATCGTTCTGGAGAATCCGGTTCATTTCCGCAGATATATCTGCCTGTTTCCGGGTGACAAAATCCACCGGAAGGCCCTGCAGGTGTTCCAGGGCGAATTCCGTTTCCTCCGAAGCCTTCAGCATGAGAAGCCGGGGAACCGTGGTCTTTTCGAAAGTCACTGTGGAAGACCGCACAATTTGTCCCTGGGGAATAAGGTAAATTTTGACCTTCGTCTCTTCTCCCGAAGATACTTCGAAGTTTGCCGTAAATTCAGGCAGCAGCTGATGAAGCATATCCCGGCCCGCTGACTGGGACACGCTTTCCGCCCATCCCACGGAATCCACCGGAAGGCCGATGAGAAGATTGCTCATGAGACCGGGAATATCCTTCGTCTCTGCTTCCACATACTGCCGGGCTTCGGGAGACAGGTTGCCATAGTCGATTTCCGTATCCACCTTTTGAATCATCCGGCCCACGGGAGCCAGCGTGACGGACAGGGATGTATCGCTTCCGTAGTTCACGGTAAGGTCAGACACCACATAACCGATGACCACCCGGTTGATGATATCCGCCAGCACCTTGTTATACTCGCCGCTGTTCAGCCGGAAAAGGTCTTCTTCCTTTCCCACAAGAATCCGGTTGCCGATGGAAGAGATACTGGATACGATTCTTTTCTCCACCGCCGGCGGCAGGTCCCCTTGGGTGACTCCCACATGGACATCCACCTGCCGGATGGGAGCCGCTTCGGCCAAAGGCGGGAATGAAAAGGATGAAACGAGCAGGAACAATCCTGCCCGCATCATCCATTGTTTCAAGGAAGAATGCATGGTTCCTCCTCTCTATGATCAGAACTGGGTACCAAAGCTGAAGTGGAACTTATTCTGGTCTCCATGACCATAATCCAGGCGGATTGGTCCGATTGGGGTCTGAAGACGGAGGCCTACGCCTACGGACCAGTTCAGGGAATCATCGTCGTCGTACCACGGAATCTTACCGTTGTCCAGACCCCAGGTGCTGCCGGCATCGGTGAAGAGGACGCCCTGTACCTTCTTCGCAATGGGGAAGCGGTATTCAAGGGTAGCTGCGTACATCTTCTTGCCCTTGAACTGGTCATCTTCGTAGCCGCGGAGGGTATTGGAACCGCCGAGGTCGAAGAGGTTGCCATAAGCTACATCGCCATCGATATAGCCGCCCATGAGGCGAAGCGCCAGGATATGGCCGTTGCCGAGGCCCTTGTAGAACCGGCCTTCTGCGGTGAACTTATAGAAATCATAGTCGCCGCCCAGGCCGTGGCCGCCCCACTGGGCAGCGAAGGAAATCCGGCGGCCCTTGCTGGCATTGAAGTAGTTATCCCGGTTATCAAAGACATGGGTAAAGGTGAAGCTGTTAGTGGTACCGAAGTTATCGTTGATAACCTTGCGCCAAGCATCTTCCATATCTTTAGGACTGCTATATCCATACTTCTGATATTCATTATTAAACTTATCTGTTGCACGGCCGCCCCAGTCGAAGCCATCATGGTCATCATAGGATTCCTTGGTGCTGTCGAAGTTGAAGTAGTTTGTGCGGTAATCATCGCTTACATGGCCCCAGGTGAGGTTCCAGCCCTTTCTTCTCTTATCGTATTCTGCGATTTCATGGCCCTTGGCATCGTAGTCATCGTAAGTGTAGATACGGTTGAAAATGGAGGCCCCCAGGGAGTCGCCGTTGGAATTGATCCAGGGCCGGGTGTAGGAAATGGTGTAGTTCTTGCCGTCACCGGCGCCGCCAAATTCCCAGTGGAAGTTCACCTTGTCACCGGTGCCCCGGAAGTTCGTATCTCCCAGTTCCACGATACCGACAGTACCATCGGAATCGGAGTAGCCGGCACCGACAGTGACGATACCGGTTTTCTGTTCAATCACATCGATTTCAATGATTACATTATGCTCATTTTCCTTGCCCGGCAGGAGCTTCATATTGACGTCTTCGAAGTAGCCGGTGTTATAGAGCCGTTCCATGCTGCGGCTGGCAAGGAATTTATTAAAGGGCTTACCCTTCTTCAGTTTCATTTCCCGAAGAATGACCTTATCCTTTGTCTTATCATTGCCGACGATGGTGAAATCTTCCACTACCCCTTCGGAAATATTTACATGGAGAATACCGTCAGAAGAAACCTGGACGTCTGGAATGGAAACGAGCATATATCCCTGCTGGAGGTACATATTCTCGATTTCCTTCAGCTTTTGGTTCACCAGGACGAAATTCAGCACGCTGTCCTGGGGAATATTCATGATGGACTTCAGGTAATCACTGGTAAAAATCGTATTTCCCGTAAATGCCACATCATGGACTACGGGGTTCGAAGCCAGCTGGTACGTAATGCCCACGCCTTCCGGCACTTCAGAAAAGGCCGGGGTAATCTGGGAGAATACGCCCGTGGATCCCAGGGAAGCCACATCGTTACGGACTCCCTCTTCTGTGAGCTGGGTACCGGGTTTACTCTGGATCAGGGGAGAAAGTTTCGTCTTCACCGGTTCCGGGATACCCGAGAAATCAACGGAGGTAATAGTTTTTCCTACCTGTGCTTCAATGGCATCATTATCGGCCTTGGAGAGGTACAGGGACGCATCGCCTACAGCCACGGTCTGCTGGGACTGCTGTACCGCCACAGACGGAGCTTCTGCTGTTTTCGCAGTTTCATCGGAAATGGATCCGCTTCCTACGGTCTGTCCATTCTTCACGCTGATCATGGAACTCTGGGACATACCGTTAGACCCACCCGCCAGGGTTGGCGCATCCGCAAAAACGGAAACTCCCGAAAGTGATGCAAGTACCGCTGTGAGCAGCAGCACTTTCTTGCTTTTCTTTGTAATCATAAAATCCTCCTCTTTATTGGTTTCAGGTATACAGGATTGTTATTTACCGGTTTGAAAAGTTGATTTCATCGGATTCATCGAAGGAAATCAGCACTTCTTTATATTATATGAAGAATGCCTCTATTTCACAAGGAAAAAAGGCATTCTTTATGAACAATTTATGAAAAAAGTCTAATGCTGAAGGCTATAACTGAGGCAGGACTTGAGAAAGGCAGCTGAGGAGTTACCCCTCAGCTACCTTGCCACTGCTTTCTCATTTATCCCTGTCCGCGAAGAGCTCTTCCTGCTTCTCCCACAACACTCTGGATTTCTTTATCCGACAGGGCAGGTTTTGGCGCTGCAGCGGCTGCGGTTCTTACCGGCGGTGCTGCTGGCTGCGGCGTCACAGCAGCCGGCTGGGTTTGAGCCGGCTGGGGAACAGGCTGTTCCGGTACCGTATAGACCGGTTCCGGCTGGGCAGAAATTCCTGGGTCCACAGTTTCTGTCGGCGCAGAAGAGGCCTCCGGTTCTTCTTTCTTTACAGCCGGAGCAGGTTCTTTTTCCTGTACCACCTGCACCGGCGGAGTCATGCTTTCCTTAGACGGTTCCAGAGCCTGCCAGATGGCATTAAGGCCAAGGAACACGCCGAACGCAGCAAAAAGTGCTGCTATCTGAAGCGCTCTTTTCCGGCCCTTTCCATTTCTGCGGGTTTCTTTCAGCCGCTCCATTTCCGCCTGGGCCATGATGAGATTGATTTCACCGGTAACCTCTTTATGGCTGGAATAGCAGCTCTCCGCTTTTTCCAGCCATTTCCGCACGGCCCGTACCCGTTTGACTTTATCTCCTGACATAATACCTCCCAATAGGGATAACCGGGGAGAACCCCTCTTCCCCCTGTTACCCTTTATTACATAATCATAAAAAGAGAAGTATAAGAAAACATCAGTAAATAAGAAAATTTCCATTTTTACGGCGTTTCTCGAATGAAACGCCCATTTTTCTATGGAATTCTGCTACTTCCTGTCATGAATCAATTTTGACAGCATGCCCCGCAGTCGGCGGATGCCCCGTTTTTCCAAACGGTATACATAGGCCGTACTCACATCCATGGCTGCTGCCGTTTCCTGGGCACTCTGCTCCTTGAGATACACCATACGCAGCACGTCCTGTTCCCGTTCCGGCAGCCGGCTCATGGCGCGGTCCACGGTGGAATGGAGGACACTCTTATCCGCTGACTCAAAGGCCGTATCAGGCACCGTTTCCGTGAGGTATGCCTCTTCCTCTCCTTTGTCCAGAAGAAGATCTTTTCCATTCTCCTGCAGGAAATCCACCATCCGCCCCCGCACCCGGTGCAGGGCATACAGGGAAAAGGCGACGCCCAGGGAGGGATCGTACTTTTCCACCGCCTCCATGAGGCCTACGGTGCCCTCCTGGATGAGATCCAGGGTCACTGCTTCCTGGAGACCGTACTTCATGGCTTCACGGAAAACCAGGGGCTGGTAGTGCTCGATAAGCGACTGCCTGGCCTCCAGAAGACCCTCTTCTTTATATTGTTTCCACAAGACTGCTTCCTCTTCCCTCGTCAGTTTCCTGATGGTAGCAAGGAAAGCTTTATATTCATCCAGCATATTTCACTGCTCCTAGAATTTGAAACTCCAGTCTGTCCCTACATAACTGTCATGGTCACTATTATACCATGAAGACAGCCCTACTCGCGAGTTCAGGTCGTAGTGGGCGCCTACGCTCTTATCCTTATTATTCATGCCCATGGTAGCGGTAAGCATGAAATCGTTGAACAGGTATTTCCCTATCTTAATGTAATAGTTATTGCTGTTGTCATCTACACTGTCGTAGTAATCAGTGAGATTCGATGTGATAGAAATAAGGTCCAGTCCGATCTTGTCCTGCAGGAAATCCTGGATACCATTGCCGAAAAGCATGGTGAGGCCCGCATTGAAGAGGGCTCCTTCCATGGCTCCGTTATTATCCTTGCTGTTCGGGTCCTGGTGAAGGGTGAGCAGCATCAGAATCTGGGAATCGTTCAGGGCCGGTTCACTGTGGAATGTGGTTTTCATATTTCCCACGGGGCCATCAAGCTGGGCTGTAATTTCATAGTGGCCCACCTTTGTGAAAGCTTTGGCATGGATAGAAGGCAGTAAGGACCCCGGTTCTTCTCCCCAAACCGCATGGGCATCACCCATCTTGAATTCCGTGGTATTGAGTTTCACAGTGCCCTTATCCACATTCACCCGTCCGCTCATGATAGGATCCGAGAGCGGCCCCATCATATCAATGTTGCCGTGAATGGCAAGATCATAGAGGGCACTGTTATAGAGGGATACATTTTTACCAATCTGCACGTCGATTTTAGTGAGAATATCAAGGGATGTACTCCCGGAATCCCCAAGAAGGGCAAAGGGGATATCAATCATCGCATCCTGGATGTTCAGGGTACCACTGACCCCCGGTTTTTCGAACCCCGCCACTTCGCCAAGGGTGAAATCCCCATCCAGGCTGCCTTTATAATAGGTATCGTCGATGGAAGGCGTATGGATATGGAGTTCCCCATTGTACTGGCCCAGCCGGTAATGGTCCCAGGAAATATTCCCCTTCGTGGTGAGACTGCCGCCGCCAAAGGCGGCACTGCCGTCCAGGGATGCTGTCTTTCCGGAGAATGTGACACCTAAGGTAATGGGGCTTACCGGTTCATTCAGGGTCATCAGGGTAAGGGCTCCGTCTTTTACGGAAATTCCCCCCAGCAGGAGTGGATCATCGTAGCTGCCGGCCACCTTCACGTGTCCCTGGATAGGCCCACTGGCAGAAGTGATCGGTTTGAAGAAGAGGGCCAGCATATTCATATCCGCCTGGTCCAGATTAATATCGAGGTCCATAGGCACAGCTTTATCTTCGGTGTTTCCGGTGAAGAGATTTCCGGGCATGGTCCCTTTCATGCTGGCCCGATAGGTACCCCTCTGGAGCAGGGCATTCTGCAGGGTCACCACATTGTTCGACGCATTGGCAAGAAGAGAAAAACTGTCGAAAGTAATATCGCCGTACCGGGGATGGTCAACACCCACGGACACATCGGCCACCGGATTTGCCCGGGTTCCGGAAAGATTGACCGCCGCCGTCAGCTTACCACCGATGGAAATATTCTTCTTTCCCAGGGCCTGGGGAACCCAGGATACATCCATGTCTTTCGCCGCTGCCTGGATATTCAGGGCGCCGTCAGTGGTCATCTGCCCCTGGGCGGCGAGGACACCGTCACCGATGGGGATATAAAACTTGCGGATAGAAAGAGCCCTGTTCATATAGGAGAAATCAATATTCCCCTCTCCAAGGACTGCGCTTCCCAGATGACCACCGTTAACGTGAGCTTTAAAATCAACGCTGGGGTTATCTATGGTTCCGGAAATACGCATGCCCCCATCCACAGCGCCATCTACACCGTCAGAAGGCTGCTTCAGGAGTGTCATAATGTTCTTAATGTTCCAGCCGTTGAAATTAAGATATCCATCCAAAGCTCCAGTGGAAATGTTGTAGCTTCCCTTCCACTGGAAGGGCCCCTGTTTCTGCCGGAAAGAACCTTCATCGATGCTGACCACGTTGTCTTTATAGTGGATACCCGCAGACACATTGCGGATCGTATTTCCTCCGATGGTAATGGACCGGGTGGACGCAGTGCCGTCAAAGGCAGGATTGTCGAAGGTACCGCTCACTTTGCTGTTCAGGGATACAATGCCTTTTACATCTTTCCCCGGCAGCATCCGTTCAATGCTGATATCTGTCATGGCCACTGTAAAGTCGAGGCCCTTTGTTTCACTGGCCGTTCCGTTTACCACGATGGTGCCATCGTAAATATAGCCCAGCCCATCCTGCAGGGTCAGCCCATGGTCCTTATAGGTATACCGTCCGGAAAGACTCTGGAAGAGCTGTCCCATGACGGAGCCGCTCCAGGCGGAGAAATCACCGGAAACATTCGGATTGTCCAGGGTTCCCGTCACTGTGAGATCATTAGAAATCCAGCCGGTCACCGGGTAGTCCAGTTCCGCCAGGGAAAGGAGGCTTTCGATTCTTGTCTTTTCTGTCTTAACAGACAGATTCATATCATGGGGTGCCGCGATACCGATGGTGCCTTTCATGGTATGGGTGCCGGAAGTGCCCACCCAGCGGAGACCGGAAATATCCAGTTTCCCGTCGTGGCAGCCAAGATGGCCGTCGATGGTATCGAATCCGGCATTTCGGATATGCCCATTTCTGGCGCGAAGCGTTCCTTCACCTTCCGGGTTATCCAGGGTACCTGTCACATGTCCACTGAAAGAGGCGGTGCCTGCCATATCCTCACCGGTGATGCCGGAAAGGAGGGACAGGTCCACATCCGAAGCGGTAACCGCCAGATCCATACTCTGGGGATTATAGACGCCCTTCACAAAGAAGGCGCCATCCCCCACAAGGCCGCTGGCATAGGGAATAGATATGGACTCTCCCTGTTTTTCCAGAGAGAACGCCCCGTTATCCAGTGATACACCGTCGTAGGACAGGGATCTGCCATAGCCGGTAACGCTCCAGTTTCCATCGGTATAACTGCCGAATCCACTGAAAGAACCTGCCGACATACCATCATAGGCAAAACCGGTCACGTCACCATTTCCGGAAGCCCGATGAAGGGAAAGTACTCCATCCAGGTAATTGCCATCTGCCACACAGAACCCGCTCAGAGTGCCGCTGACAAGAGTAGAAAGAGGAAGTTGTGAGAGGTCGATGGAATCTGTCTCCACCTGCAGGGAAAAAGCGCCACTCCCTTTGTCATAGGATCCCTGTCCCAGCACATGGCCACCGGCGGCATCTGCTTCCAGATAGGGAATAGAAAGATTGCCATCGGTATAGGAAAAGGTGACAACTCCTTTCTTGACCTGCAGCCCCTGATAGCCTCCGTCTTTCACAGTCACTGTTCCGGAGACAGAAGGATGGTCCGTGGTACCGGAAAAAGAAATACTGCCGTCCACAATGCCCTTCACATCATAATCCGGGAGGAGGGTTGGAATATCCAAAGAATGGAGCTCCGCCTTTCCCCGGAAATAAGGGGTATCCCCCGATGCATTCACATGGATTTCACCGGTCACCTTCTGGCCATTCACTTTTGCAGAAAGTTTTGTGACATCCACATTTCCATTTTCGATATTAAAAAAAGCTGCCCCATCAGTTAAAACGTAGTCGTCATAACTAAGAGCAGCATGATTAAAAGAACCGGTCACCCGGTAGGCGACGGCGCCGTCACTTTTCCAGATTTTGGCATCCGTCACCTGGGTTGTCCCCTCCTTCATGGTCAGTTTCTGCTCCACCTGGGGGAACTGCTTCAGCAGGGGTTCGAGAGAAGTGAGGGAAAGGGGATCGGTCTTTACATTGATTTCCAGATTGTTACTGTCTGTATACTTCAGTTTTCCTTCAAAGGCAGTGTCCAAAAATGTACCTTTCAGATCCCCTTTAATGTGGGAATCGGCATCCCAGGCAAAGGTCCCGGCGAGCCCGGAGAAATCAAAGTTCCCAGCCGATGTGGTCTTCACGGAAGCGCTGCCGTCATGGATAACTACCTTTCCTGTGAAAACACCGCTGTTGGAATCGGCAGATGGTTTTATAAGATCCGCCGCATTCCAGGTGCCATCACTTTTCTGGGTCAGCGTAAGTGTGGGATTATCCACCGTCACCGTCTTTACCACGGAAGCCACGCCGTTATCTTTGAACAGGTACCCATAGAGAGAAGACATGGTCCAGCCCACGGTTAAAGAAGGAGTCGTCAGCACTTCATTTCCCGAGACATCTTTCAGCACAAGATTTGTGAATGAAAGATCCAGGCTGGGATCCAGGTCCATGGATTCCCAAGAGAGGGTGCCGTTGATATGACTCCCAGCCTGCTCTGAAAGGACAGGCTCCAGGTTCTGCACCACAATGGGTCGAATGAGCAGATACACGGCGCAGAGCAGGATAAAAATAACTCCTGCCACACCATTGATCCACCATTTGATTTTACTGTTCAATGTGATCTCTCCAATAGTATGTAATAGATTTAATATTGAGACAATAGGGCCCGATTGAAATCCGGGTCCAAATCCAGACTCTCAGCGTCTTCGTAATGATAGTCCCCTATGCTGCGCCGCTGGCCATCGTCACCGGATAGCGGTAAGCCGATAGCTGTAAGCTGCGGGCCACAAAAAGCTTTATTACTTCCCTGCCTTTGCAAATTCCGGATGAATTACTGCCGGAATGCCCATGGCATGTTCCAGGGTAGCAAGACCGATGTTGTAATTATAGAGGGCAGTGATGTAGTTGGTGCGGGCTGTATTGAGCTGCAGTTCTGCATCCAGTACATCCAGGTTGATGCCCACGCCGCTCTGGTAACGGACCGTAGCAATCTTGTAGGCTTCTTCTGCTTCTGCTACTGCTGCTTCAGTGGCACGAATCTGTTCTTTATATGCAAGAATGTTCAGATAATCCTGGCGGACTTCCAGTTCCACTGTTTCACGAGCCTTCAAGAGATCTTCCTGAGCTACTTTGATAGCTTCTTTAGCCGATTTAATTTTAGCCTGTGTAGCACCGCCATCCCAGATATTCCAACTTGCTGTTCCTTTCAGGGCCCAATCATCTTTATCAATTTTGGAAATAGCGGCAGAATCCCAATTGTATCCGCCACCCACCGAAAAAGTAGGCATGTAACCTGATCTGGCAACTCTGAGCTGTTCATTTGCAATACGTACATTATAATCTGCCTTGATCAGTTCCCAACGGTATTTCTGGGCCATGAGAATAGCCTGGTCCATGGTAATATCAAAGTCCGGTTCCGGGAAATCCTTGTCTAGCGGGTTCAGCTTCGTATTCATGGGAATCCGCATAATGTTATTCAGATTTGCTTCCGCCACATCCCGTGCGTTGTGGGCTGCAATGCTGGACTGCTTTGCATTGGCCAGGGATACATTGGATGTAAGCACATCGAGTTTGGCCACAATGCCTGCATCAAACTGCTGCTGTACATTATTCAGGTGGCTGGCATAGTCTGATACCGACTGATCCTGTACCTCTGCCAGTTTAATGTCTTCCAGCCAGGTATAATAAGCTTTAACTGCAGAAAGCTTCGTATCCGCTTCCGTCATGTAGTAATTGACATCTGCAATATTCTTGTTATACCGTGCTTCATTGATCTGGCCTTCGACATTTCCTCCCGTCCAAATAGGGAAAGAAACATTTACGCCTTGACTATATGAGCGATTATTCATGGCACCTGTAGTTGCGGAAACCACTCTTGTCTTAAATTGATTGCCAGTCCAGCTGTATGAAACAGATGGATTCTTAGCTGCTGCTGCCTGACTGACCGCAGCTTCCGCTTCTTTCCGCTGGAGGTCAGCAATGGTAATATCCCGGTTGTTCTTGATGGCCGTAGTCACAGCGCCCCGAAGGTCGATATCCAGGTTCGATGCTTCCGGTGCTACCACATTTCCCAAAGAATCGGCCAGATTCTTCTGGATCAGCATGTTATTGAAATTGACGGTTTTATCTTTACTTACCTGGTTCATCTGGGCAGCCAATGCCTTTTCTGTGATGGAAGGATCCGTGGTTGTTCTTGTGACGGAGCCCTTCGCTTCAGCGCCCACCCCTAAAGAAAGCGCCATTACAACAGTTGCTGCCAAAATACGGTAGGTATATTTATTCATAAATTTCATCCCTTCTAAGACAGATGTCTTATTAATAGTTGTATCCCAGACCGATGTATTCTCCACCGCCCCTGCGGCTATGTGGGAAAATGGACTGGCCCGTGATAAAGAAGTTGTCATCCAGAGCGTAACTCCCGCGAATCCGCATGGTCAGATCATCCGGATCGAAGAGGTCTGCATTAAACTTCCATCTGTTTTCTTCATAGCTTACGCCACCGCCAAGCTTGTTCCGCATGATTCCTGCATAGACGCCGTAATTTCCTCTCATCCTACCAAACAGGGCATCATATACAGGGTCATTGGTAAGGGATTCAATCCCCAGAATCCCGAACCGGTCTTTGCCGACGCGAAGAAACAGATTTGGTGAGAATTCATCCTTCTTAGTATTATATAACAATTCCCCCGAAACAGATACACCAAAATCATGATTCCCGGTCATTATTCCGTTAATTTTTCCGGAAATCTGTTTTGCATTGCTGGAGATATCTTTTGCGTTCTGGGAGGCTACAACGAGGTTATCCATAATCTGCCGGGCATCACTGGTGGCCTTGCCATCGCCATTTAACTGGTACAGCATGGAATTGATCTGGGACGTGATCCCCTCGATTTCATTGGCTGTCTGGATCCCCTGGGATGTAAGAATGGCCAGGTTCTGGGATACGGCATCGAAGTTGCTGATGCTGTTCTTCACATTTTTCTGGGATGCCGGATCCGCTACCACCATATTGATACCGTCCAGCATGGTCTGGGCAGAATTGATCAGCTTGTCCATCTTATCCATGGCCTGGTCGATACCCGGTGCCGCCTTGCCCTGCACCGTCATGCCATCGGAAAGGTATCCCCTGTCCTGATGGCCGCCGGCAGCTTTGACAAATCGGCCGCCCATGACGCTGGATGTCTGGATGGAGAAATCCGCATCCTTAGGCACCTTTGCATCTTTGTAGAAGCGGAGGTTCAGCACAGCTTCCCCATTTTCCACGGAAATTTTATCCACCATCCCCACTTCTACGCCGGCATAATGGATAGGGTTGCCCGGTTCAATGCCTTCGGCCTCTTTGAAATAGCCGGTCACGTGGAATCCGCTTTTCCCAAAGAGCACCACATTGCTGAGTTCAATGATAATGGCGGCAAAGACGATAATTCCCAGAAGGGAAAAAGCCCCTACCTTAGCTTCTGTTGACCATTTCAAAGAGCATCACCTTCTTTCAGGAAATCTGGATCTGACGGTTCTCCTTCCATGAACTGCCGTACCCGGGGATCTGTGGAACGATATAAGTCTTCCGGCCGTCCTATGGCCAGGAAAGAGCCTTTATAGAGAAAGGCCATTCGATCCGCAATCATGTCCGCTGATCGGAGGTCATGGGTCACCACCACGCTGGTGGCATGCATCACTTTCTGGGTATGTTTAATAAGGAGGCTGATATCAGTGGATCGAATAGGATCCAGCCCCGCCGTTGGCTCATCGTAGAGAATAATCCGGGGCTCCAGGGCGATAGCCCTGGCCAGGCTCACCCGTTTCTTCATGCCCCCGGACAGATTGGCGGGCATGAGATTTTCTATGCCATCGAGCCCTACAAGATGAAGTTTTTCTTTCACAATCCGGTCAATTTCCTTCTCCGGCAGTTTCGTATGCATCCTGAGCCCAAAGGCCACATTTTCCTTCACATTCATGGAATCAAAGAGAGCCGAATACTGAAATACAAATCCCATGTGCCGTCTTTCTTCATTGAGTTCTTTCTCCGAAAGCCTGGCCATGTCCTTTCCGTCCACCATGACCTCCCCGGACGTGGGCCGCAGGAGTCCGATAATAAGTTTCAGCAGCGTGGATTTCCCGCTGCCCGAAGCTCCCAGAATAACCATGGTCTCTCCGTCCCGTACAATGAGACTCACGTCATTCAGTATCCGTCTCGTACCGAATGTCTGGTACACATGCCTGATATCTATCATAGGACTCCTCAGAAAAGAATGGACGACAAAAGATAATTTGCTGCAAAAAGCATGATAATGGAGTACACCACAGACTGGGTGGTAGCTTTGCCGACACCTTCAGCACCGGCAGTACAGGTCATGCCCCGGTCACAGCCCACAAGGGCAACAATCATACCGAATATGACGGACTTGAACACGCCGATATAGAGATCCGAAGGCACACAGAATGTATGAATGGAATGGAGAAAGACATAGGAAGAAACACCATGGGAAAGGGAGGCCACAATCATACCGCCGCCTACGCCAATGGTAACGCCGAATACATCAAGAATGGGCAGCATACACATGCAGGCCACCAGCCGGGGCACCACGAGATATCCTACAGGACTTACAGCCATGCAGCGAAGTGCATCGATCTGCTCTGTCACCCGCATAGTCCCGATTTCCGCTGTAATAGCAGCCCCTACGCGACCGGCCAGTACTACGCCGCAAAGCACGGGTCCCAATTCCCGTCCGATACCGATAGCCACAATACCGCCAACCGTAAAATCGGCACCGTACTTCGTCAGTTCTCCCGCAATCTGTACAGAAAGAACCATGCCTGTGAACAGGAGGGTCAGAGCCACGATGGGAAATGACAGCACGCCAAGGGACAGACACTGATGGAAAGTCTCCCGGCCCCGGATCGCGGAAATCTCTTTAACCGCCTGGAAAAAGAGCAGAATGACCGCTCCCAGCTGGTGAAAAATGGAAAGGGTCTGCCTTCCCAGAGATTCCAGAAACTCCATGGCCTTCCCTCCTTTCGGTGTAATTTGATTCACATGAATGTGCCAATATATAAATCTGAACTGGATATAAGATGGAGATTGAGGGCATCAGCAGCTGTTACGGTGATTCAAAACTGCTGGCCCATAGGGTATATGGGATTGTAAGGGGTTTGGGTCGGGCGACACTGCGCTGGCCCGGTCAGATTGTGTCTTCCACTCCTTTTCCTCGTTGAAGGAGGACCATACGGTTGAAAAGCCGCCGAAGGCGGTAAATACACCTTCTGCCTCCGGCGCGAAGCGCCCACAACCCGGTAAACAAGCGAAGCGATGTTCACCCACAACCCTTAGACCCATTCGCCGTTTGAATTCATCTCATCACAGCGGGAAATAGGAAGAACTGTACACTATGTCTGACGCCTTCTTTTCATCGGGCTTACTTCCATCCTTTTTGTCGGTGCCATCGCCTTTCTTGTCCTGGCCGCCGGAAATGGACTCTTTCCCTTCGTTCTTCATTTCTGCCATGAGCTGCTTATTGGTTTTTGCCAGTTTCTTCAGCGCCCGGTCCCTGTCTGCGGGAGCCATGACCTTGAAAGTAAACTGACCATCCCCATAAACTACATAATCCGTATCTACGCTGCTCTTAGGCGTATCTTCCTCTTTATCGCCGGCCTTTTCACTCTTGCTCTTATCTTTCAGATAATCCGGAGAATTGGAGGGCCGTTTATCCTGGATTTCCGCCTTGGTCCCACTATCCTCGTCCTTGGCAATCATGCTGACGTTGGGATCCAGGATTTCCACAACCACCTGGTTATTCTTATCTTCCTTTTCCAGCTTGTCGAAGAGATCATCGAAGTCTTTGTACGTCCGAAGGCGCTGGAGAATTTCATCGGTAAGATTGAATTTCTGCTGCTGGATCAGGTAAGGAAGAGGCACCACGCCGCCTCCCCGGACTTCAAGAATCATATCCCCATAGGGCTGGTCCTTTGGCACCGTGAAAGCAAGGTCTTTGTAGAAAACCTCTCCCCGATAGGGAGCAAGCCTTGCCCGAACGTAAATCGTATCTCCCGGGCTCACGACCGTAGGAGAAGCAGCCGCATCGAGCAGCTGGGCAGTCTTCCTCTCTCCCGTCACCTTCATGTCCACAGAGATATTCCGGAGCGTATAAGGCTCGAAACGGTTCTGTTCCAGGATGCGAATGACATTGTACATCTCATCCACACTGCGTTCTGCTATGTCTTTGGATGACCAGTACATGTTTGTCCTGGTAAACGGTTTCTTCTTCATATCTTCCGGGAAAAGGGTATAGGAAAAAGATACCGTCCCCTTTCCGCTGCGGTCCAGGACATTGCTCATATTGTTGTATACAGAAGTGACGGACAGCATGGGCAGCATCTGTTCATTCCGGATCATCCGAACGCTGAGGCTCCCCACGTGGCCCGTATCTTCATCGGTAACGGTCGAATGGAGGCGCACCGATTCCGGTATCTTTCCGGAAAGACCACTGATGCCGGTGCCCCGATCTTCGTTCACTTCCCCGATTTCCGCTCCCACGCTTCCCAATTTAAAGGGAATATTATGGCTGGGAACGACGGTGAAAATATAGGAATTGTGCATGAAATAGCTGCTGCTTCCTTTGTCCATAAATGGATGGCCGAAAGCCACCATATGGTCCCCATCCACGTAAGTCACCGTACCAATGGCACCCAGCTTCAGATCCCCCGTTACCAGGGTGGCAGAAACGGAGCCGCCGGCTTCCAGAGGCCGGGGCGTTTCGTCAGTACCATTGGAAGCCGCCGCATAGGGCACCATATGGAAATCTTTCATTTTATCAGCCAGAAATTCCATCCCCGCCGGTGTATAGCCGGAAGCCATGAGAGGTGTGGAAAGAGGGATCAGACCATTTCCTGCTCCCCTGTCTTCCACTCCCTGTTTACTGCTGTCAATGGTCCAGAGCCGAAGCATATCGGAAATGGGCGTCACCATGCCTATACGTCCGTTGGACTGGGGAAAACCATAGGCAATGGCTCCCAGAAGCTTGCCATTAACATAGACGGGACTGCCGCTCATTCCCTGGGCGATACCATTGGTCTCATCAATAAGAGGACCGGACACTTTGACCAGGACCAGGTCCCCGCCGGTGGCCCCCTTATGCTTCATGATCCCCAGCACATCCACATTGAAAGTATCGATTTTCGTACCATGAACCACGGTTTTCGCATAGCCATGCATCCCTTCCTGTACTTCAGAAACAGGAAGAAATTCCTGGGCAGCCATGGCAGGAGAAAGACAGCCCGCCGCCAGACACAGGGACAGCACAAACTTTTTCAGTTTACCCTTAGAAATTGCAAACATCAAAACTCCTTATTTCGTTTCAATAACTGCTACAGCATCCTGTTTTGTAATCTTCTGGCCCTTTACAACAAGAACCTTCATCACCACGCCGTCGGAGTCAGCACGGGCAGCGGGCACAGGACCTACCAGGGAATCCACAGTTGCCAGTACTTCTCCCTCCTTCACCGGTGTATTCACTGCCACCACCGATGTCACCGTACCGGAGAGAACAGCACTTTGAGAAACCTCCGCCGCCTCTGCCGGCATAGCCACTGCAGCTGCCAGGGCTGCCGCTGCGAGCCCCGCTTTTTTCCATGTATTCATAGCAATCCCTCATTTCGAAAGCATATAAAAATCGAAAGTATTTGGTTTTATTGTACCACGAGTCAAAAATTTTTGCTTCAAGTCAGAAGAAGTAAACCGGTAACAGATTCAATTTTAAAGAAAAATATTATATATTATAACGGTTAATCCCAATATCATTCTCCGGTATTGCTCATTGCCACGGAAATTCTGTATTATTGGCAGTGGTAGATGGTCTAAATGGATGGATAATCAAATTTAATTGGGTTACTGATTTTTCAAATGAAGAATCTATTCCATTTTCTCACTCTGCATAATTAATAAATCCACTTTCATAAACAGAGGTGCAATTCTGCCTTAAGGAGAAAGTGTTAAGAAAGCGTTGATTAATTACAATGTTTAGAAATATCAGGTTGCCCCGCTGGCTATGGTGAGGCCCATGACTTTTCCGGCGCCTGCCCGCATGAGTTCATGGGCACAGGATTCCATGGTGGCACCGGTGGTATAGACATCATCAACGATAAGAATTGTTTTTCCTTTGACGGAAAGACCTTTTTGGATATGGAAAAGGCCTTTGATGTTTTCGAACCGTTCTGTCCGGGACAGGAGGGACTGGGTCTCGGCACTGCGAATGCGGACGAGGCCATTTTTTACATAATCTTTGTGGTGCCTTTCCATCCATTCTTCAAACATCAGGTCCACCTGGTTGTATCCCCTTTTTTCCATTTTCTGTCTGGAAAGGGGCACAGGAATGACCATATCAAAAGAGCCCAGGCGCTGCCAATAGGGAAAACGGTCCAACAGCGGAGGAAATGCCCGCTTTTTTTCTTTCCGGTTGTTATATTTAAGGCCGATGATGCAGTCCCGAAGGGAGCCTTCGTAACGGCAAAGGGTGTAACAGCCTTTGAGGTGGCCCGTGTTGGATGAGTTAATGAGCCGGGGATCCCAGATGGTTTTCAGGCAGTCTTCGCACCACAGGCCGCCGGAATCCATGACTTTCCCGCAGCCCGGACAGGTGGCGGGATAAATGATATCGATGAGGTCTTCGAAAAGTCCCATGGGAAGCTCCTTTCAATGGCTAATCAGCAGACTGCATATGGTCCTTCCGGCCGCCGGTTTTGTACATGAATGGCCGCCCATAAAAATCCGGGGTCCTATCCACAGGATATATGAGCTTTACTTCCCCGCTTCTCCTTTGAGGAGGGGCAAGAAGAGGGTATACCGATTTTTGATATCTCCCTGGGTAACGGCTCTTTCAATGGCTTCTTCTGTGGAAATAAGGATGGTCTTTTTCCTGGCCCTGGTAATACCGGTATAGAGAAGGTTCCGCCGGAGCATAATATTCTGGGTAGGCAGGAGGACAAGAATCACCGTATCGTATTCGCTGCCCTGGCTTTTATGGACAGTGGTGGCATAGGCAAGCTGGAGGCTTCCCCGTTCCTCGCCTTCAAAGGAAACTTCTTTTCCGTCAAACCGGACGAAGACTTTATTTTTTTCCACTGCCCACACAATCCCCAGGTCCCCATTGTAAATTCCCTTTTCATAGTCGTTCTTCTTCTGCATCACTTTGTCGCCCACCATAAAGCGGACAGGGCCTTCAGGGATGGACTGTCCATGGACCTGTTCCTGAATAGCATGGTTCAGGTGATCCACGCCACAGAGGCCTTTGCACATGGGTGACAGAACCTGCATGGACATTTTCGCCTTTTCACTTCCATAGTCGAAGGCTTCGCAGAGATCCATGACTCTTTGAAAAGCATCGGAATCCGATTCTGCATAGTAGATGGAGAAATCACCGGCCCCGTCAGACACACAGGGAATCCCCTCCCGGATGCGGGCAGCATTTTCTATGATGCCGCTCCCCTCTTCCTGCCGGAAAATGTGGAGAAGACGCACCACTGGTACTTCGCCCCAGTTCATAAGATCCCGAAGCGGGGAACCGGGACCCACAGGGGGCAGCTGGTCCACATCTCCCACAAGAATAAGGCGGGCTGACGGTTTCAGGGCACTCAGCAGGTGATAAAACAGGGAAATATCCATCATAGAAGCTTCATCTACAATGATAAGGTCTTCATTGAGCTGGTCGGATTCATTCTTATTGAAGAAAGTCCTGCCTCCATCCTGCATTTCCGCTTCCAGCGCCTTGTGAATGGTATCCGCCTCTACACCGCTGGACAGGGAAAGCCGTTTTGCCGCCCTGCCGGTGGGAGCCATAAGGCGCACTTTGAGCTGGTACTGGAGGGCAGCGGTAATGATGGAACGGACAATCGTGGTCTTGCCGGTGCCGGGACCGCCGGTAATAATGAGAAGCCCCGACTCCATAGCCTTTTCCACTGCTTCTTTCTGCTCGTCAGCCATGGTAATCCCATTTTCCCGTTCAAACTTCTCTATTGCCAGCTTGGGACTCCCCAGTTTCCTGGCCTTCATCAAACTTTTGACCTGAAGGGCAGATCCGGTCTCCGCTTCATAGAGGGCGGGGATGTAGAGATACCGTTCCTCCCCTGCTGTAAGGGAGGGAATAAACCCGGAGTCCACTGCTTCTTCTCCCGCTTTTTTTACAATGTCCTCCGGTACCCCCAGCACGAGGGCCGCATTGCGGTACACTGATTTTTCCGGTACGCAGGCATGCCCCTGTCCCAGGGCCAGTGACAGCATATACTCTATGCCCTCTGTAATGCGGTTTCCATCCTGGGGATCCATCCCCTTGGCCAGGGCCATGCGGTCCACCTGCCGGAAGCTAAGACCCGGAATTTCAGAAACCATGCGGTAGGGATCATGGAGAAGGACGTCCTCCGCATCTTCGCCATAAAATTTTCGGATATCCAGGGCAAAGTGGTCCGGAATTCCCAAAGACTGGAGGAAAAGAATCATTTCCTGCTGTCCGGCAATTTCCTCATAGGACGTTTTGATTTTCTCCAGGGTTTTCCTGCCGATTCCTGATACCTCCGTAAGGGCATCAATATTATGTTCAAAAATATCCAGTGTCTTTTTGCCGAAATGGTCCACAATCCTTTCTGCCATGGAGGGTCCAATGCCATCAATGAGTCCGGATCCAAGAAACTGTTTTATTTCCTCTGCTCCATCCGGTTTTACATTTTCAATGGTGTCGCACTTGAACTGCATGCCAAAACGGGGATGCCGATTCCAGCATCCCCGAAGGAGAAGACTTTGGCCGCTGTAGGGTGCACTGCCCCTGTAAGCGGCAGTGGAAATCTTCCCGGTTTCCTTATTTTCAAATAGAAATACACAGAACCTGCCATCATCGCTGGAAAATATAATTTTTCTGACGGTGCCGCGCAGTTCTTCTGTCATTTTTTCGTCCCTTCAATCAATTCCTTCTGTACTTTTTTACTGATGTCCATCAGCATCCGGTACCAGCGGATGAAATCAGGACGGAGAGTGGTCTCCTCTATGAGAGAAGACAGGGCTTCGATATTTTTCTTTTCCCGTTCGCCATCAAAAATAGGGATCTCTGCCTTCAGCTTTCTCTGGGCAACGGACCGGGACAGGGCCAGCCGCTTTTCAAAAAGGGCGGCCATATCCTTATCGATATTGCGGATCGAATCCCGCAGGACTTCCAGTTCTTTGTCTTCCATGGGGTACCTCCTGAAGAAAATGATAGGGCCTGCGGCCCGGGGCAGTGTCCAACGGAGAGGGCTCTGACCGCAGGCCACCGCCTTTTTTTTTTACAGATTCTTTTCGTGGAGATCCTTCAGAATTTCCATGACCTTATCATGGCATTCTTCCAGCGGCACTTCGATGACTTCGCCAGTGCGGCGGAGGCGGATTTCTACGTTTCCTGTCTGCTGCCATTTCTTGCCAATCGTAACACGGACAGGATAGCCAATGAGGTCAGCATCCTTGAATTTAATGCCTGCCCGTTCGTTCCGGTCATCCAGCACTACTTCATCGGCCTTGTCTTCCATTTCATCATAGAGTTCCTTTGCAGCCCCCATGACTTCTTCGCTCTTGTTGTTGGCAGGTACGATAACAACTTCATAGGGTGCAATGGCCACCGGCCAGATAATACCATCGTCGTCGTGATTCTGTTCAATGGATGCAGCTACGGTTCTTGTGACGCCGATACCGTAGCAGCCCATGACCATAGGATGGGATTTACCATTGCTGTCGAGATAGGTAGCTCCCAGTTTTTCACTGTACTTGGTGCCCAGCTTGAAAACCTGGCCTACTTCGATACCCTTGGTCAGGACAATTTCGCCGCCGCATTCCGGGCATACGTCGTTGGCATCGATCTGACGGATGGTATCTACCCGAACATCTCCAAAGTCTCTCTTCGGGTTTACATGGATATAATGTTTATCCTTTTCATTGGCTCCGCAGCAGGCATCCTGCATTTCCATGACCGTAGCATCGCAGATGATATCGAAATCCTTTGTCCGTTTCAGGCCGATCGGGCTGATGTAGCCGGCAGTAAGACCTACCCGTTCCAGATCTTCATCGGAAGCCATACCTACATTAATGGCGCCATAAATATTCTGGAGCCGGACTTCATTCACTTCGTGGTCGCCGCGGACCATGGCCAGAACCACCTTGTCATCCAGTTTATAGACGACCGCCTTCACGGACTGTTTAATGGGCGCATGGAGGAAATTGCAGACCATTTCAATGGTATGCTGTCCTGGTGTTTCTACGATTTCCTTTTCCTTATCATTTTTAATGCCGCAGGGAATGGTATTCGGTTCTACCGCTTCAATGTTAGCCGCAAAATCGCAGTGTTTGCAGTATACGATATCCGCTTCGCCGGAGTCCGCAAGGACTTCGAATTCATGGGAAGCATTGCCGCCGATGGCACCGGAGTCAGCGATGACGGGGCGGAAGTTCAATCCGCAGCGGGTAAAGATGCGGGTGTAGGCATCATACATGAGCTTGTACTGTTTATCGAGGCCTTCCTGGTCAGCATCAAAGGTATAGCCATCTTTCATAATGAATTCGCGGCTTCTCATGAGGCCGAAACGGGGCCGCTTTTCATCTCTGTATTTATTCTGGATCTGGTATACGGAAACCGGAAGCTGCTTGTAGGATGTGGTATCCATGGAAATCAGGGTGGTCACCAGTTCTTCATGGGTCGGAGCAAGGCAGTAATCTCTGCCATGGCGGTCCTTCAGCTTGAACATTTCTTCTCCGTACACAGCCCAGCGGCCGGTTTTCTGCCAGATTTCCGCAGGCTGCACAATGGGCATCAGGATTTCCTGGGCACCGGTCTTATTGATTTCCTCCCGAATGATTTTTTCTACTTTCTGGATAGAGCGGAATGCCAGAGGCAGGTAAGCGTAGGTGCCATTGGCAATTTTTCTCATCATGCCTGCCTTCAGCATGTATTTATGGCTCATTACCACCGCGTCGGAAGGTAATTCTCTAAGAGTCGGGCTGTACAATCTGGATGCTAACATTATAACGTTTCTCCTTCATTCTCAAATTTTTCAATTTCTTCCATGAGTGCATCGATCAGTTCCGCTTCCGGTACGCTGCGGATCACTTTTCCCTTTCGGAAAAGAAGACCGCTGCCTTTGCCGCCGGCGATACCGAAATCCGCTTCCCGGGCTTCCCCGGGTCCGTTCACGGCGCAGCCCATGACGGCTACCCGAATCGGTTTCTTGAACTTCTGTATCTTTTCTTCCACTTCCCTGGCCATGTCAATGAGGTCTACCTGGGTCCTGCCGCAGGTGGGACAGGAAACAAGGACCGGGCCGTACTGGGCGATACCTACGGAACTCAGGATTTCTTTGGCCGCCTTCACCTCTTTCAGGGGATCGTCGGTCAAAGATACTCTTATTGTATCACCAATGCCGTCCAAAAGCAGGGATCCAATGCCGATGGCGGATTTAATGGTACCCCGATACAGGGTTCCCGCTTCTGTAACGCCCAAATGAAGAGGGTAATTGACCTTTTCATGGAGCAGGCGGTTTGCCTTCACCATCATGGGAACATCGGTTGATTTCACAGATATCACGATATCATAAAATCCCTCTTCTTCCAGGATTTTCACATGGCTCATGGCTCCTTCTACCATGCCCTCCGCCGTAGGATGGCCGCCATAGCGGTCCAGAATTTCTACGGGAAGGGAACCGGCATTAATGCCAATGCGGATGGGGATATGCTTTTCTTTTGCCTTTTCCACCACCTTCACCACATTTTCCCTTTTACCGATGTTTCCCGGATTGATGCGAAGGGCATCAATACCGGAATCCATGGCTGTCAGGGCCAGACGGTAATCAAAATGAATGTCCGCCACCAGCGGCACATCCACCAGCCGCCTGAGATCTCCCAGGGCTTCTGCTGCCCTCTTATCCGGCACCGCCACCCGAACGATGTCAGCCCCCGCCTTGTGAAGGGCATTAATCTGGGCTGCTGCGTATTCCGTGTCCACCGGGCTGAACGTGCTCATGGACTGTATGGCCACAGGGGCGCCTCCGCCGATAGCAACGCCGCCCACATTGACCTGTCTCGTTTTATCCATAGTGTCACCTGATTCAATCAATGAGTTTTATTACATGGTATTTATTATTATATGCTATTTCCGTTGGTTTGGGGAAGATAATAAGCTGCTGCCATGGGTATCCGGATATTCCCATCCGGCTGAATGGAGCTGAGAGTTGTGATAAACATCGCCGGACCGGGCCCCTTTTATTTCATCAATCCGCTGATATCATTGCACATGGCAAAGACAAAGAGGCCCAAAAGGATGCTGACTCCTACGGCCTGGATGTAAAACAGCGCTTTTTCCGGCAGCTCTTTCCCCCGAATGCCCTCAATAATAGTCATCACCAGCACGCCCCCATCCAGAAGAGGAATAGGAAGAAGATTCAGAAATCCCAGATTCAGGCTGAGAGGTGCAATGAAAAGAAACAGGGGCAGAATACCCGTATCCGCCACCTGGGCGCTCATGCGGGCAACCCCTATGGGACCGGCCACATCTGCTTCATGACCGGAAACCATCTGGTAAAGCCCTGCCACCATCATCTTGAGGAGGTAGCCGCATCTTTCAAGACTCATGGTAAAAGCCTGGAAAAATCCGGCCTTATGGGTTTCCAGTTTCGGGGAAATCCCTATAATAGGCCGTCCGTCTTCACTGTTCTGGAGAAGGATGGTTACTGTCTTTTCCTGTCCCCCACGGTTAATGGTGACAGGGATAATCCGCTTATCCAGGGAACTCGTAGTTTTTCCGATATCCGTCCAGGTTCCTACCGCTTTTCCATCTACCGAAAGAATCCGGTCTCCGGGAGCAATCCCCTCTTTTTCTGCGGACGTCCCTTTCAGAACAGATCCAACCACGGGCTCATCAGGAAATGTCTGATAGCCGGAAATCATGAAAGCTCCCCAGAAAATGCCAATAGCAAGAAACACATTAAAAATAGAACCGGCGGAAATCACAAGAAGCCTGGCCCATATGGGACGATGGGAAAAGGCCCGGGGGTCATCGGATTCTGAAGCATCCATCCCCAGGATCCGGTTGAATCCCCCCAACGGGATAATGCGAAGAGAATACAGGGTCTCTCCCCTCCGGATGGATCCCAGTTTCGGTCCAAAACCTACAGAAAATTCTTCCACCTTCATGCCTGTCAGCTTGGCCGTAATGAAATGGCCTCCCTCATGGATAAGGACGATCACCGCAAACACAAAAATGGGAGCCAGTATGGAAAGAATCATAAAGAAAACCTCCGAATAGCATCATCCGCCATTACCCGGGCTTTCCTGTCCCCCTCTATCACGTCTTCATAGGAATGGATAGCAGAAGCCTGCCACTTATCCAGTACCTCTTCCACCACATCGAAGATAGAAAGGAAGGACAGTCTGCCGGCTATGAAAGCACGAATGGCTTCTTCGTTGGACGCATTAAAAGCAGCTGTCTCATCGCCCCCTGCTTTGCCTGCCTCATAAGCCATCTTCAGGGAACGGAATACATGAAGATCCGGTTTCTCTATGAGGATGGACGCAATCCGGCTCCAGTCTACGAACTCATGGGATGGCGAAGGCAGGCGCTGGGGATAGGTGAGAGCAAACTGGATGGGAAGACGCATGTCCGGATTGCCGAGCTGGGCAATAATGGAGCCGTCATTGTATTCCACCATGGAATGGATCAGACTCTGGGGCTGTACGATAACTTCAATATCATCATAACCAACGCCAAAAAGCCAGTGGGCTTCAATCACTTCGAGGCCTTTATTGAACATGGTAGCAGAATCCAGGGTAACCTTCATGCCCATATTCCATGTAGGATGCTTCATGGCGTCCGCCACAGTCACCTTTGCCAGTTCTTCCCTGGATTTTCCCCGGAATGGGCCGCCGGAAGCGGTCAGAAGGATCTTATGGATTCCCTTTCTGTCCTGTCCCAGCATTGATTGGAATATGGCACTGTGTTCACTATCCACAGGGCGGATGAGAACGTGATGTTTTCTGGCTGCCTCCAGTACAAGGCTTCCACCGGCCACAAGGGTTTCCTTATTGGCCAAAGCCAGTTCCTTTCCCGCCTCAATAGCCTTCAGCGTAGGCAGAAGCCCTGCTGTACCGACAACGGAAACGAGGACCAGATCCACATCCTCCCGCCGGGCTGCCTGGCAGAGGCCTTCTTTTCCCGTGATGACTTCTGCGGGACCATCATAGGAGGCACGAAAAGCTTTCCCCGCCTCTTCATCGCTGATCACAATGGCCTTAGGATGGAATTCTTCCGCCTGGGCCCGCAGTTTCTCTATACTGCGGTCTGCCGCTATAACCTGGGCATGAAACAGATCCGGATGGCACCGGATAACATCCAGAGTCTGGGTGCCGATGGATCCTGTACTTCCAAGAACTGCTATTTCTTTCATAAAATCTCCTTTGTTGGAAATACGACTGGCGTCACTGGAAAAGTTATCCCCTTCCGGTGGCGCTGTGCGTATAACAGATATACCCAGCCCTTCAAATGAGGTTCTGCCTCTCTGTTATCTCAAAAGCGCCAGTACTGCCGCCAGGGATGGAGCCACGAAGAGAAGACTGTCGAAACGGTCCATCATACCGCCGTGGCCGGGCAGGATATTTCCGGAATCCTTGATATCGCAGGCCCGTTTGACATAGGATTCAAAGAGGTCTCCCACCGGCGCCATGACAGCAGCAATGAGGGAAAGGAAGAAACCATGGACAAGATTGTATTTAAATACGACCGAGAGAACCATTCCCAGCACCACGCAGCCGATGGCACCGCCGATAAGGCCTTCTACGGTCTTATTGGGGCTGATATGGGGAGCTATCTTGTGCTTTCCGAAGCTCCGTCCTGCCAGATAGGCGAAGGAATCGCTGGCCCAGGTGGTGACAAGAGAAAAGAGAATCAGAAATATGCCGGGATCCACATTCACCGCAGCCAGGGGAAGCAGTTCATGGCTCCCCCGAAGCAGGGACAGGGTGCCGAAGCCCACGCCAAAATAGACGACGCCGAAAGCCGTGTAAATCAGATTCGTCATTTCTTCCTTTTTGATGGCAAGAATCAGGAAGAGCAGGAGGCAGAAGGCCAGGAGAAATGCTGCAATAAATGTCTTAATGGAGTAGAAGCCGGAAGCAAAAATCATGACCAGAAGTGCCAGGGCAGCCGGTTTCTTATAAATATGAATGGAAATATGGTCCAGCATCCGCCCATATTCCCAAAGAGCAATGAGGGACACAATGGCCACAGCTCCGGTCAGAAACCATCCTCCCAGCCACACGAGAGCCAGGACAGCGATAATTCCGATTACCGCTGTAATTACGCGAACTTTCATACATCCTCCTTAATGATCCTTTTTTGTAAGGCCGCCAAAACGGCGGTCTCTCCCGGTGAACCAGTCCACTGCTTTTTGAAGCTCCTCCACCGTAAAGTCCGGCCACAGGACCGGAGTGAAATAGAGTTCACTGTAAGAGATCTGCCAGATGAGGAAATTGGAAATTCTGGATTCCCCGCCGGTACGGATGAGAAGGTCCACATCCTTCGCATCAGAAGGATAGAGATGGGACGTAATGGTATCTTCCGTAATGTCCGCCGGATCCAGTCTGCCCGCTTTCACTTCTTCCGCTATTTTTTTCATACTGTGAACCAGTTCCATACGGCCGCCGTAATTAATGGCCACATTCAGTACCATCCCATCATTGGCGGCGGTATCCCTTTCACAGGCTGCGATTTCTTTTCGGAGCCCTTCGGAAAGGACAAACACATCTCCAACAATATGGACCTGTACATTATCTGCCACCAGCTCACGGAGCTGGCTGATAAGATAATTTTTAAAAAGTTTCATGAGGAAACGGACTTCCAGGGACGGGCGTTTCCAGTTTTCGGTAGAAAAGGCATAGAGTGTGAGAACTTTGATTCCCATATGTCCGGCAGCCCGGACAATGGTTTTCACATTGGCCGCCCCTTCCTGGTGTCCGAAGGTTCTTTCCCGTCCCCGCTGCCGGGCCCACCGGCCATTGCCATCGAGGATGATAGCTACATGTTCGGGAAAAGATTTTTTATCTGACATGAATGACTCCTTAAGGAATAGATTTGAGATTTGAATTAAGATTACAGTACCCTCACCGGACTGAGGCCAGGGATAGGCGTCCCACGAAATGCAGATTTCTCAGATTTACATACCCCTATAACCATAAGAAGGATAGCAGGCGCCAGGGATGACAGCACACAATCCTTAGGATCCAATTCACAGGCCTGAAGCCACGGCATCGCAAATTCCACTTTTCCGGGGCAGATCCATCCCGCGGCTTTGGTGCGCCCCTTCTCCAGGGAGCTCCATACCCGGGACAGAATAACTCCGGCATACATATACCATGACTCCCCGCCGGAGATCACAGCCCTGTCACAGGACCATGGCCTCTTTCCTGTTATCCAATGGCGAGTGAAAACGCGCCAATCGGAATCATGGAACCAATCGGCGCGTTTTCGCGAGGGCCTCTCGGCCTTCAGTTGTTATACAGACATGATTTCCTTAATCTTCTTGTCTGTTACTGCTTCCACTTCTTTAATTTTCTTATCCGTCAGCTTCTGGATTTTGTCTTCCGTATCCTTGATGATATCCTTGGACACGTCGCTGTTCTTTTCTTCCTTCTTCAGGAATACATTGCCATCGCGGCGGATATTGCGGACAGCTACCTTTGCTTCTTCGGACTTTTTATTCACAATCTTAACCAGGTCTTTACGCCGTTCTTCGGTGAGCTGGGGAATGGCCATACGGATAAGATTGCCATCGTTCATAGGTACCAGGCCCAGATCAGACTGGAGAATCGCTTTTTCGATATCCTTCAGCAGTGATTTATCCCAGGGCTGGACGACGAGCATCCTTGCTTCCGGTACGGTAACCGATGCTACCTGGGTCACCGGGGTACGGGTGCCGTAATATTCTACAAATACCCGGTCCAGGAGACTGGCATTGGCCTGGCCCGTACGGATGGAGGTAAATTCATTTCTCAGGGCGTTAATGGACTTGTCCATTTTTTCGGACAGTGTTTTCAGTTCATCTTCGTACATGATTATTTCCTTTCAATTAAAGTGCCCAGGGTTTCACCCTTGCAGGCTTTCACAATATTGCCGGGAACGTCGATATTGAAAACGACAATAGGAATATTATTATTCATGCAGAGCGTAATGGCCGTATTATCCATGACAGCCAGCTGTTTCTGCAGCACATCGTTGTAGGTCAGATGGGTAAACATTTTCGCTTCCGGATGGAATTTAGGATCCGCATCGTAGACACCATCGGTCTGTTTCTTTGCCATGAGCATCACATCCGCTTCGATTTCCGCGCTGCGGAGAGCGGCGGTGGTGTCAGTGGTAAAATAAGGATTCCCTGTGCCGGCGCCGAAAATCACAACCCGACCCTTTTCCAGATGACGGATAGCACGGCGGCGGATATAGGGTTCCGCAATCTGACGCATTTCGATAGCCGTCTGTACACGAGTGGAAACGCCCAGTTTTTCCAGTGCATCCTGGAGAGCCACGGAATTGATAACCGTAGCGAGCATGCCCATGTAATCGGCAGAAGCACGGTCCATGCCTCCCTGGCTGCCCTTCAGGCCCCGCCAGATGTTGCCGCCGCCAACGACTACAGCGATTTCCACGCCGGACTCGCAGGCTTCCTTGATTTCCCGGGCAAGACGGTATACCACTTCCGGATCAATGCCGAAGCCCTTATCATTGGCCAGCGCTTCACCGGATAATTTTAACATGACTCTTTTATAATGTTTTGTTTCAGCTGCCATTGTACACCCCCACAAAGAAAAATGACCTGATCATAATCCACATCTATTATATAGTAATTTTCTCCCATTTACAAAATAAGAGAACACTAAAAAGTGTCCTCTTATATGTAAATTACTGATTCAGCTGTTTAGCAACTTCTGCGGCCAGGTCATCCTGTTTCTTTTCGATGCCTTCACCGAGCTGGTAGCGGGTGAACCGGAGAACTTCCACATTCTTGGACTTCAGGAGTTTGGAAATGGTGAGATCTCCATCCTTAATGAATTCCTGATCTACAAGGCATACTTCCTTGTAGAACTTATTAATGCGGCCGATAACCATCTTTTCAATGATTTTTTCCGGCTTGCCTTCATTTCTTGCTTCCACAGCAAGAACTTCTTTTTCATGGTCGATTTCAGCCTGGGGAACCTGGGTGCGGTCCAGGTAAGAAGGATTAGCTGCAGCTACCTGCATGGCGATGTCCTTTCCCAGTTCATCATCTGCGCCTTTCATTTCAACGAGAACGCCGATTTTGCCGCCGCCATGGATATAGCTGTAAACCTTGCCTTCTGCACTTTCGTAACGAACGAAGCGGCGGACGGAAATATTTTCACCAATCTTGGCAACTGCTTCAGTAACCGTATCTTTTACGGATTTGCCGTTCATGTCGGAAGCAAGCAGTGCTTCCACATCAGCCGGGTTGGTTGCAAGAATCTGGTTGGCAATGGAAGAAGCCAGTGCCTTGAAATCGTCATTGCTGCCAACGAAGTCGGTTTCGCAGTTAACTTCTACAAGAGCGCCGGTCTTGCCATCAGCGGAAATGGCGGAAACGACAGCACCTTCAGCAGCTACGCGGCTTGCCTTCTTTGCAGCCTGGGACAGTCCCTTTTCACGGAGAATGTCCACAGCCTTTTCCATATCGCCGTCAGCTTCAACGAGGACTTTTTTGCAGTCCATCATGCCGGCGCCGGTCTTGGTACGCAGATCTTTTACCATACTAGCTGTAATTTTCATCTTATGACCTCCATCATAAAACAGGGTGTTTGTCAAAAAAACATAAGGGCTTCCCCACCGGAAAATCCGGCGGGAACCCTTGCATGATTATTCCTTTGCTTCTTCCTGAGCTTCTTCAGCCGGAGCTTCTTCGCCTTCAGCAGCAGCTTCTTCAGCAGCGGCAGCTTCAGCTTCCTGCTGGCCCTGACGGCCTTCGAGGACAGCATCAGCCATCTTGCTGGTGAGCAGTCTTACAGCGCGGATAGCGTCATCGTTTGCAGGAATCGGGAAATCAATAACATCCGGATCGCAGTTGGTATCAACGGTAGCAACAACGGGGATGTGGAGCTTGTGAGCTTCGGAAACAGCGATTTCTTCTTTCTTGGAATCGATAATGAACAGTGCGCCCGGCAGTTTCTTCATATCTTTGATGCCGCCCAGGTTCTTTTCCAGCTTTTCCAGTTCTCTCTTCATAAGGATAACTTCCTTCTTCGGATACTGGTCGGTGGTGCCTTCTTCAAACATCTTTTCCAGTTCCTTCAGACGGTTGATACGGGTCTGGATGGTACGGAAGTTGGTGAGCATGCCGCCGAGCCAACGTTCATTGACATAGAACTGGTTGCAGCGGGTAGCTTCTTCCTTCACGGAATTCTGGGCCTGTTTCTTGGTGCCTACGAAGAGAATCGGTTCGCCTTTGGCAGCTACGTCACGGATGAATGCATAAGCTTCATCAACCTTCTTTACAGTCTTCTGCAGGTCGATGATGTAGATGCCATTCCGTTCGGTGAAAATGAAGCGAGCCATTTTCGGGTTCCAGCGACGGGTCTGGTGACCAAAATGAACGCCTGCTTCTAACAACTGTTTCATGGATACTACTGACATAATAAAAACCTCCTGTTAATAACCTCTGCCTGTTTCGTCTCCTGCATACACCCCTTAGGGCACAGATACAGAATCCGCAGACATGTGTACTCAAGCTTTTTTATTGTATCAAAAAGAAAGCCCCCATGCAAGGGGGGGGAGATAGGAAATTTCTCCATTCGAAAGAAAAAGGAACATGACCATTTATATGGGCAGGACGAGACCGAGGTCGAGGTCGAGGGTATCAGGGAAATGCCCGGAAAATGACTGAAAAAAGGCTATGGCCTGTGGCCCTTCCCAATTATATGAGCCTGTCAAAGTACGGTATCCTTTTCAAGAGCCAGGTAATGACGATGCCGAGGCAGTAAGCGATAGAGATCCAGATTACCGCATCGATGAAAGGAATCCGATAGAGATACTTCAGGAGTACATGGGTATAAATAATATGGGTCAGATTCCTGGTGATTTCTTCAAAGAGCATGACACCGAAGGACATGCTGCCCAGGAATATGAGCGCTTTCCTTACGCCTTCCGAAACTTTGTGGCGTGAGAACCACCAGCGGCAGGTGCAGAAGACGAAGGATGTATTGAGGAACAGGAAGCAGTCATAAAACCGTTCCGAAATAGCCTCGGTCAAGCCCCCGGCCACCACGCCGTGGTACCAGGTCATACCGCCGGCAACAGCCGTGCCAAGGAGTGCAAGGAGCCCCAGCTTTACGAGGTTCTTTTTTGTGATCCAGCTCATGGGCAGCACATTTTCGATCCAGTACCCCATGAGAAAATAAAAAGTAGGCTCACTCACGGCCAGGAGTGGATTCAGGAAATAATTCATTTCTGCACTCCCCTTGAAAATGAGGAAGGAAATAACCGGTATACATCCTACAAAGAATAGATTCAGACCTATCAGGTAAAGATACTGTTCCTCCCCCATGGCCTTCACCAGTTTCCGCCAGATAGGCAGCATAAGAAGGAAGGAAATGTATATATATAGGAAATAATATGCCGTAGCCAGGTCCGACGTGTACAGCATGGTGACAAATTTGGCGATGTGGCCCGGCAGGGAAAGAGGCAGGTTGTGGTAAAACCAAATATAGTTAATAAGAGAAAAAATAAAGATAACCTGCAGGAACCGCCAGATCCGTTTCTTCCATATCCGGGAAATCGGCTCTTCCCTCCCCAGAAGGAGCGCACCGGAAATCATAAAGAAAATAGGCACTGCCGTCTTCACCCAGAACGGTACCGCCAGATACAGCGGATAAAACAGGGACGCCGGCCGGGCAATGTACAGGGAGAAGCCGGCGGTGGATGTATGGGTAAACATGACAAGCCATATGCACAGGGCCCGGAGGAACTCAATATGAAGTTTCTTCGCCTTCGGCCGTTTCTCTTCCGCCTTTTCCGTGGATTCCATCGTAAAACCTTCTTTCAGAAAATATACAGGTTTATCATACCACAGGAAGGAAGAGAGAAAAAGGGCCTGCAGCCCAGGGCTGTGTACAAGGCTCTGCCTGCGGCCTGCCGGCCGAGGCTAAGGCTGCGCCTGGATTCAAGGATGGAAATATGGACCGCGAACAGCCCAAACGGGGTGAATGGGCCTAAAGGTTATGACCATTCTATTGATATGCTCGTAAAAGCGGATTGGGGCGCTGTGCCTGAAAGCAAGGAAACCTTATATAACGCCGTCGAAGATGGTGGAGGTGCCTTATGCCCCCGGTGAACGAGCGAAGGTCCACTTAATCAGTGCTTCCCTGGCGGCCTGTCAGCCGACCAACGGCCTTCCCACACAAAAAGCTGTGAATCCATGGTTTCCCACTTCTTCACAGCTTTTGGTCAATTCATTTTATTTAGCAAAGTCCGTTGCCCTTGTTTCGCGGATGACCACTACTTTGACCTGTCCCGGATACTGGAGTTCTTTCTCGATTCTCTGGGAAATATCATGGGCCAGGATGGTTGTCTGGTCTTCGGAAATCTTTTCCGGTTTCACGATGACCCGAAGCTCACGGCCTGCCTGGATGGCATAGCAGTTATCCACACCGGGGAAGGATTTCGCAATATCCTCCAGTTTGGTGAGGCGCTTGATATAGTTTTCCAATGTTTCCCTGCGGGCACCGGGGCGGGCAGCAGAAATGGCATCGGCCGCAGCAACGAGTACCGATTCCACGCAGGTCGGTTCCGTATCGCCGTGATGGGACGCAATGGCGTTTACCACTTCCGGCGGTTCATGGTATTTCTGGGCCAGTTCTACGCCCAGTTCCACATGGGTACCTTCCTGTTCACGGTCCACCGCCTTACCGATATCATGGAGAAGACCGGCCCGTTTGGCCAGATCCACATTGGCACCGATTTCAGCGGCCATAATCCCGGCAAAGTAGGAAGTATCAATGCAGTGCTGCAGTACATTCTGTCCATAACTGGTCCGATATTTCAGGCGGCCCAGAATTTTAACAAGGTCCGGATGGATGCCGCGGATACCGCATTCCATGACAGCCTGTTCGCCGGCTTCCCGGATAGCCTTGTCTACATCTTTCTTTGTCTTGGCCACCACTTCTTCAATCCGGGCCGGATGGATACGGCCATCTTTGACGAGGCTTTCCAGCGCCAGCCGTGCCACTTCACGGCGAATAGGATCAAAGCAGGACAGGATGACTGCTTCCGGCGTATCATCGATGATGAGATCCACGCCGGTCAGGGTTTCCAATGCCCGAATATTCCGGCCTTCCCGTCCGATGATGCGGCCCTTCATTTCTTCATTGGGCAGGGAAACTACGGAAACCGTAGTTTCGGAGACCGTATCCGCCGCATTTCTCTGGATCGCGGAAGCTATGATTTCCCGGGCTTTGGTATCTGCCGTATTTTTGGCTTCTTCCAGGGCACTCCGGATACGGACTGCCTTTTCATGGGTCAGTTCTTCATCGACCCGGGAAAGGATCATATCCTTGGCCTGCTCCGTAGAAAGCTGGGAGATTTCCTCCAGCTTTTTCTGCTGTTTTTCGTAAAGGCCATCCAGCTTTTCCTTCTGTGCTTTCACCTGGCCCTCTTTTTTATCCAGCTGGGATTCCCGCTGTTCCAGGTTTCCGCTTCTCCAGTCCAGGTTATTCTCTTTCTGCACCAGCCGTTCCTCATACTTCTGCAGTTCATCCCGGCGCTGCTTGTTTTCCTGTTCCACCACATCCCGAAGTTTGTGGATTTCTTCCCTGGTCTGTACCATGGATTCCTTTTTCAGGGTTTCCGCTTCCCTGGATGCATTATCCAGCAGTTTCTTGGCATCATCGGCAATCTGTTTTGCCTTTTCTTCCGCAGATCCGATTCTTGCTTCCGCAATCCGTTTGCGAAGCATGTAACCGATTCCGGCGCCTACAGCAGCTGCTATGATGCATCCCACGATGACGTATAGTAAAACTTCATCCAGTGTCAAATCGTTCACCTCTCTCTTTCTTTTTTGTTATTATGCAGGATTATACTATAAAAAAAGCATCTCCCATGGCAGGAGATGCTAAGGCCGAAGCAGATGGATTTCCTTTGATTGAAAGCTTTTCTGTTCAATACAATGAAAGCCTCCCGGATGGAAAAAGCCCGGGATACAGCTATACCGTCGTTATAATTTCATTCCATCCTCCAGCAGCCCGCCGGCATGCCCGTACAGGCATGTCCCTACAAAGGGGCTGCAGCCAAAGGAAATCGGAATATGCGAAGGAATTAGCTTCCTTTATTATATAAATCAGAATCAATCCGTGAAAGGAATGTTCACTTGGTCCAGCATCTGATTCCATTCTAAAATCTTTACATTTTATTGTCAAGAGAATGTATTGGAATTGGGCCTGCCATGGCGCTGCGAACTGACGGCCGAGTTGAAGGCCATCGCCTGGGCTCAAGGGAAATCACGGATTGGGGATGTTCGGCGGTCCGTTTTACGGATAATAGATATCAGACTGGTAGATGACAGAAACCAGACCGGTCAGCGGCTCGCAGCAAATCAAATCCTTCCTGTACCTTTGCCTCGGCGCTGTATAAACGGTACGCCGCACCTTGGGCCATGACTGCCGGACACTGCCCGGCGAACCCCTATCTCCCCCGTCCTCCACCGAAAAAGGACCAGACCAGGAGGGCCAGAAAAGCGGCCCAGGACATATAATAGGAAAGGATATCCAGGGCTGTCAGAATATTAATTACCGTCAGCCCCGCAAGAAAAAGAATGTTCGGCCTGTTTTCCACCCGTTCATCCCGACGGATCAGGTACGTACCGATACCAAAAATCAGAAGATTCACAATCAGTACAGCCAGAAAATAAATGAGGAGCGGCATCATCTGCAGGACGAATCCTCCCAACAGGAGGAGGAGCGTAATGTAGACCCAGGTCATGGACATCAGGCATCTCCTCCATAACTGTCTCCATCTTCCCGGGGAATCCAGACATCCTGGTCCGGATAGAGCCAGCGGAATTCATAGGACGGACTCCAGCGCTGTCCGAAGGCATGCATGGGTACGAGAAGGGATGCCGTGAAATGGGAAAGGTACTGCTTTACACCCCATTCACGGGCCACCTGCTGCCTGGCATCCACAGGAATAAAAGCGATGTCCACCTTCTTTTCCCGGATTTTCGACAATTCCGCAAAAAACGCATCCCGGGCATCCCGATTATCCCCATCTTCTTCTCCTGCCCAGTGCCACCAGTTCAGGTCACCGGCATGGAAAATGGTAAGTCCCTCAGCCTCCACCATGAAAGAGCCGCCGGCGTCGGTGGACCCGTACATATGAATCGTAATGCCCCCTTCTGTCACCGTATCCCCCACGTCCATGGAGTGGATGAGAGATGAATCCCTAAGAAGCAGCCGGCAGTCCCGATGGATAAAATACCCCCGGGTTCTGTTCTCAAAACGGGCAATGGCCGGATTGAAATGATCCCCGTGTACATGGCTGGCAAAGAAGTAGAAAGGCTTATCCGTGGATTTCATGAGTTTTTCTACCTGTCCCGCCGGATCCATGTAGTAGTCAAATACGAGAATCATAGATTCCATTTCCACCAAGAACCCACTGTGATGAAGAAAATAAATAACCGGTTTCATACTGCTCTCCCCTGTCCCTCGAACTGATATTTGTGAAATATAATTTTATGATGGTCTTATAAATTTTACCTTTACTGTGTCTTTGTCGGAGACACTGTATAATGATTATAGCATATGAGGTAGAAAGTGGCTGAAGGGGAATGCCTGCGGCAAGGCGGCTCAAGGAGAATAGCCTGCGGCCACCTTTCCCTGCCCCCAAACTGATTATCCCCAAATATATATTCCTTTGACCTTTCCGGGAAGAATAGGTAAAATAGCATTGTATATTTTTACGAGGTACATCATGATTACACACAACACAAAGACCCATCGATTTGAAATTGAATATCCTGAAGGAACCGCTTATCTGGAATATGAAGATAAAGACGGTGTGGTTACCGTGCTTCATACCATTGTTCCCGACGCCCTTTCGGGACAGGGAATCGCTGCCAGGCTGGCCAAAGCCTTTTATGACTGGGTATCCGAGAACCACTATCCCATGAAATCGGACTGCTCTTACATGACGGCCTGGCTGAAACGGAATAAAATCAAAATCTGAAGGCTCCTTTGACCCATTCAAGCAGCCTCAGGGCTGCTTTTTTATTCGTGCTCGGATAGGAGTAATATGTACAGTTCATCACTCTTTCAAAGTCCTGGCACATTCCAGGATACACAAAATACACTCGATATGATTACCAGCCATTTTACGGAATTACTGCGTCTGAAATCCAAAGAACTCTATGAACACTCGGTGCGGGTCTCCAATTATGCCGGCGCCACTGCCGTTTACATGCGGCTCCCGGCCAATGAGATCACCCTGATCCGGTATGCCGGCCTGCTCCATGACATCGGCCTTCTTTCGATTCCCAACCAGATTCTTTCCAAAGTCCCCTACCTTTCGAGGCGGGAACTTTCCCTCTATAAAAAGCACCCGGAACTTGGGGCCAATATGCTGGAATCTGTACCGGGCTGCCAGGACCTGCTTCCCTACATCCGATGCCACCACGAGCGCTGGGACGGCACGGGCTATCCGAAGCACCTGAAGAATGTAAATATTCCCCTGGGAGCACGAATCATCTCAGTCGTCACCTACTACGATGACACCATTTATTCCGCTCCCGACTTCAAGACAAAAACGACTTCTGAAGTTTCCAGGGACATTATGACAGGGTCCGGCATCCTCTTCGATCCGGAAGTGGTTTCCGCTTTTCTGAAGGTCCTGTTCCACAGCAATACGATTCCAAGATAAAAAAGACACCAATGGGTGTCTTTTTTTTTGCCGATAATATGTATTCCTATACGGACATATGGGCCTAAAGGTGGTGGGTGAACATCGCTTTGCTCGTTCACCGGATGGTGGGCGCTTCGCGCAGGGGCATAAGGTGGCATGGGCTGCGCCCGGGTTGCGGCCTGCGGGCAAAGCTTGAGGATGTAATTATTTATTTCCTTAAGCCCAAGCAAAGCTTTAGCCCTGGCCGAAGGCCACTGCCCTGACGCAGTCACCGCCCTGACGCAGTCATTGCCCCTGGCCAAAGGCCAATCTTCTCATAAACATCACTCGTCTCAAACCCATGCCTCCAGAAGGCAAGGCCGGCCAGATTATATCTGGAAAGGAGCTGCACCTTGGCGGAGAGGGACTTTTCTTCTTCCAGGTAAACCCGGTGAAGGATACCCCGTTCCCGCCAGGTCAGGGTATACTGCCGGGCATCGGGCTGCCATACCGGCTTTGCGTGGGTCTGTCGGAGAAGGCTGTCCTCATCTTTCATAGCCAGGGTTTTTGACGTCATATAGCCCGGATTTCCGGAATAAATGCGAGTGTAAAAAGGCAGGCCAAGAATAAGCTTTTCCGGCGGCACCATGGCCGTGAGAATGGGTATATTCTTATCAAGCCAGGAATAGGAGGATACGGAACCCGCATATTTACTGGTACGAGGCGTTTCATCATAGCCCATGATGATTTCATAATCACAGTATGCTGAAAGGGCTGCCCGGTCGTAACAGAGACTCCAGGTGGGGGAACCGGCATTATAAACTGTAATGTCGGCGGTGAGTTTCATACTGTTTTCATGGAGGGGCCGAGAAAGTTTTCCCATGAATGAGGTGTAGAGGTCCCTATCCTTTGGGTCCATATTTTCAAAATCCATATTGTACCCATAGAGACCATATACTTCACCCACTGCCGTCATAGTGGAAATGACATGGTCCTGCCGCTTCTGGTCCCTCATGAAGGATGCCGTCTTTTTCACTTCAAAATCATTATGGATGAGGGGCATCACGGAAAGTCCATGGTCCTTTGCCTGTTTCAGATAGGAAAAGTTCCATTTACAGGTGCCTTTCTCCATATCCTCATAGCTTCCGATAGAAGGGGACAGGATGTGGTTTCCCGAAAGGTTTTCAAATCCCCCTGATTCCATGGGATACGAAAAATTTACATCCCAGAGCACCAGTGGCCGCCGGGAAAGATCCATGGTGTTTTCCTTCTTCTCCTTCCGGACCTTTCCGGATTTGATTTTCTGCACCGATAATTCTTTTTTCTTGTCTTTATAGATATAAGTCAGCCCTGCCGGTTCACTGAAATAGGAGAAATCCACGTACTTTCCCCCATTGATTTCCGTATAGGGAATTTCCACCCTTTCTTCCGATGTCATCCCCTTTGGCGTAACCAGCACATAGAGCTTATCGGAGTCCCAGGTGACTTTCCAGCGATTTCCCTTCGTCAGCACCACCGGCGCCGTGTAAAAGGAACCATCCATTTCATAGGCGGAGAAATCTTTCAGCCCATCGCCTTTAAGCTTTACGGTTACCGGGGATGCGGCAGAAACCGCCGGCCATAGTGCCATCATTGCCAATAGGGCTGCCGCTGCTTTTTTAATCAATTATGATTCCCTTCTTTCACAGCAAACCGGCGCATCATGGAGACGAGATTCTTCGTTTCCAGAAGGGCCATCATATCCTGTCCCCTTTCCAGCACACCGGGCTCCCGGGCAAGGAATCGAAGGAATCGGTCCATGACCTTTCTCTCCTTCCTGGGATACCCCGGAATCCGGACAGTCCTCCCCAGCACCTCTCCGGCCATCATTTCCATAAGGGCCGGGCGGAAATAATATTCGGCCACATAATTTTCAATCCAGTAATCATGCAAGGTCTTCCTGAACCGGGCGGTGCGGGGCATGAAATCCATGTACAGCAGAAGGCCATCATGGATTCCGGCCCAGAAATCACTGAATCCATAATCAAAGACTCCATCCTCCTGGGCATCCACATAGCTGAGCGCATCGCCGGAGACAATATGAATTTTATCGCCATGGGGGAACCAGGGCAGGATTTTTTCCTTAAAAAGGGCTATGACATGGGGATTCAGTTCCACCACCGTTACCGACTCCACCTCATTTTTTTCCGATGCCATGAATGCATAGTACCCCAGGCCCAGTCCATAGGTAATGACCCGGCCCCTGGCCCGCCGGATGGGTTCTCTCATGGATTCAATTTCACTCAGTACCAGGCTCATCCATACTTCCCCATTTTCCAGAAGTACAGGAAACGTCACCTTTCCGTCAAAGAATCCTGCCGTCTGGGCCCGGAAAGGATCTTCCTCCGAAAATCCTTCATGGTAAGTCTGGACAAATTCGCCGGGAAGATAATCGTTCACTGTAAGCGCCAGATGATGGGCCATCGTCTTTCCTTCCACCCGGACATGACGGAAATAGGGGTTATTCATAATTTCCTCCGGCGAATGGCGGGTGATGCGGGATGATATCCTGTCAAACAGGGCATCCCCTATTTCTTCTTCCCCCATATACCGGGACAGGTCCGACCAGGGACGGTAGTCACCGGCCCTTTCAGAAAGATTATAGGCCGCCTCATCCACAAGGTCCCCGAAGGCGGTCTCTGTCACCGAGGAAATAAGGTAGTCTTCCCCCTTCTGTGAAAGGGATTTGAAATCCATATCCGACAGGTAAAGATGGTCTGCCACTTCTCCCATCAGCATATCTTCCGCCACAGCGGACAGGAGGAACTTCTTCCAGAGCTCCCCTGCCATGATTCGGGTATCCGTATTCTTTCGTATTTCCATATGTCACCGGTCCTGGTCATAAATTCTTTAAACAGTACTATTGTATCAGCAGTTCCCTGTGTATCACAAGGGGACATACACGACATATATGACCCAATGCTTGCCCATACCCAGAAATGGGACTAAAGGTAGTCCAGCCTTCCCGGCCGCTGACGGCCAGCAGCCAGGAAAGCGAAGTTTCCCTGCTACCTTTAGCCCAATTCCCGGGTATGATATAATAAAGATTATTGAAATAAAGGGACAGTCCGTAAAACACTGTTTCTGAATCATAATGGGAGGGATACCATTGCGTTTTTACAAAAAAATCTGCGTCCTGGCCATGGCGGCCTGCCTTTCGGCCTTTGGCTCCACCGCCTTTGCCAGCACCATTCTTCTTGTTCCCCAGGACGACCGGCCCGTGAGCCTTGACTATACGGTGAATACGGCAGAAAGAGCCGGTTATACGGTGCTCACGCCGCCAAGGGCCTACCTTTCCGGGAAAAATTTCCGTGGCAGTCCGGACCTCATCTGGCGGTGGGTCGAACAGAATATGGTCCGCGCCGATGCGGCAGTTCTTTCTACGGATACCCTCATTTATGGTGGCCTCGTGGATTCCCGGAAGCACAACGAACCTCTTACCACCCTCATGGCCCGGGAAAACAGGATTCGTGCCCTCCATGCCCAGTATCCGAAGATTCCCATTTACGGATTCGGCACCATCATGCGGACTCCCTATGCTTCCAGCGGTGGCGTGGAACCCTACTACTACAGCAAGTACGGCAATGACCTCTACCGGCTCTCCGGACTCCAGGACAAGATGGATGCCGGGAAAATCACACCCGATGAAACGGCAGGACTCCTGTCCCTGAAGCTTTCTATCCCTTCCGAATACCTGCAGGACTGGTTCAAACGGCGCACAAAGAACAATACCATCAACCGCATGCTCATTAAGGATACGAAAAGCGGCGTTTTTGCCTATTACAGTGAAGGCCATGACGACAACAGCAAAAACTCCCAGTCCACTTTGGAATCCCGGTACCTTGCGGCAGATGCCAAAGGACTGCCGGAAAGCCGGTACGGTTCCTTCCCCGGCGCCGACCAGCTGGCACTGCTTCTCATTGCCCGGTATCATGATGACAGCCATCACCTGAAGCCTGCCTTCTCTGTCATTTATCCCCTGGGGCGGGCAGAAAATACAGTCCCCAGCTATGAAAACCAGCCTATCGGGAAAACCATCAGCGAGCATATTGCTGCTGTAGGCGGTGTCATGGCCGGCAAAAACGTACCGGACATCGTACTGGCCGTGAATACCCCTATCGCCTCCACCGGCGAATCGGGTCAGTTCAGCAACTTCGGCATGATGAAACAGAGCACCACGGATTTCATGAATGAAGTGAAAAATGTCATCGGCCGGGGTATCCCCGTATCCATGGTAGACGTGTACTTTGCCAACGGCTCCGACAACACCCTCATGAACCTCATGGTCAAGGATGATCTCCTCTATAAAGTGGCCGCCTACAACGGCTGGAATACGGCATCCAACACCATCGGCTATGCTATCGCCCAGGCCATCCTGGCCCCCAGCATGTCAGCAGAGGACCATAAGAACATGCTCACCGAGCAGTATATCGATAACTGGGCTTACCAGGCCAACGTGCGGAAAAATATCGCCCGCATGACAGAACTGGAAACAAACGGTACCACCCCCACCCCTGCCATCAAACAGGAAATGATTGCGGAAGTCCAGGAATTTGCCAAGAAGAAAATGGGGCTGAATCCGGCTACCGTTTCCGCCGATTTCCCCTGGAACCGGCTCTTTGAAATCAACGCCCTCGTTTCAACAAAACCGAAGTATACCGTATACCTCACCCGGGCAGAACAGCAGAGAATCGCTGAAGAAAAGGCAAAAGCCGAGGCCGAAGCCAAAGCAAAGGCCGAAGCGGAAGCCAGAAAGAAAGCCGGCGAGCCGGCAGCTCCTGCCGCTTCGGATGGACAGCCCGCACCGGCTGACCGGGGAATCGACACAGCCCCCGATGACAGCGGTGACATCTCAACGATTGTAATCAATAAGTAAAAGGGATTCGCCGGGCTGCGGCCTACGGCCGGGGCTCTGCCTGCGGCATGGCTGTGACTTCGTCAGGGCTCAGGCTGACGCCTGGGCTCAAAGAAGAATTATATATTTTCTTTCTTAAGCTTTCACCTTGCTTTCAGGCAGAGATTTAACAGAGTCAGAGCCCCTGGCCGAAGGCCAACAATAATGTCCCCTTTCCTTATAAGCACAGCGCCGGAACCCGGTTGACGGGCACAGAGAAATGAAAGCCACAACCTTTACGAATCCTCCATACATACGAACGTATATTTAGCCACATACGTCCCCTTTTGCACGACATTCACCCATACGTAAAAAACGCCATGAAAAGGTCATCCTTTTCATGGCGTTTTCTTATTCTCCTTTTACCTTTTTCTTCATTTCCACCGCCGATTTCAAGGCGCTTTCCGACGAATCACTGCCGGAAATCATGAGAGCGATATCCTTCAGATGTTCCTCCGAATCCAGGAGCACCGCCTTCGTCGCTGTCCGACCGTTAGACACGGTCTTCACAATCTTGTAGTGCCTGTCTGCGGCACAGGCCGTCTGGGGCAGATGGGTAATACAGAGGACCTGGATGGAATGGGACAGGAGCGCGATCTTCCTGGCCACCTGGAGACCCACTTTTCCGCTGATACCCACGTCAATTTCATCGAATATAAGGGTCTGCTGCCGGAGAAGGTTGGAAATCACCATTTCAATGGCAAGGGCGATACGGGAAATTTCACCACCGGAAGCAGTATCTTTCATGCTCCGGAGAGGCTCCCCGGGATTGGCGGAAAAGTAAAATTCCATTTCCGCCGCTCCATTGGGAAGCGGTGTCTTCTGGGGCATCAGGTGCAGTTTCATCCTTGCATTTTCCATGCCCATATCCTTCAGGGAAGCTACTACCTTTTTCAGGATGATTTCCGAAGATTTGAGACGAGCGCTGCTGAGAGCCTCCGCCTTCTTCATGAGCGTTTCCGTGAGGTCCTCATAGTTCTTCTGCAGTGATTTATTGTCGTAGATAACTTCCTTCAGGGAATCATATTCTTTCTGGGCCTTTTCCGCATAGGAAAGAACGTCGGCAAGCTCCGGACCGTATTTCCGTTTCAGTTCCTGGATCACCTCATTCCGGTCCTGCAGGGCCGCCAGGTCTTCTTCCGAGAAATCGCTGGTAGAAAGGTACTCTTCCATACTGCCGATGGCATCTTCCAGGGCAAAGGAAGCACTGCGAATGGACTCCAGCACCGGGCCCAGGGTATCATCATATCGGGCAGCGGTGGACAGTTCCCTGTCCGCCTCCGCCATGGCATCCTGGGGTCCCCCATCGGCGGTGATGGTATCCAGGGCATTATGGATGGAACGGATAATCTTTTCATGATTCTGGAGGACCTGGAGCTTCTTCTCCACTTCCTCGTCCTCCCCTTCCTGGAGACCGGCGGAATGGATCTGGTTCAGTTCCCAGTCCAGGATATCGAGCCGCCGCTCCCGCTCCTGTTTCCGTTCCTTGTAATCTTCCAGGGCATCCTTCAGTTTCTTCCATTCCCTGTAGGATTCCCGATAAGACTGATAAGCCTCAGCTGCTTCCTCAGTGCCGGAATCTACCATCCGTTCACAGAAAGGTATGGACAGGAGCTCCATATTATCATTCTGTTCATGGAGACGAACCAGTTTCTTCCCCAGTTTCTGCAGCTGCTTCACGGTACAGAAATTGCCGTTGATGGTGCACAGTCCCCTTCCGGAACGGTTCAGCTTCCGGGAGAGAATCACCTGGCCACCTTCTCCCTCCAGCCCTTCTTCCCGAAGTTCTTCCACCGTTTTCCGGTCGGCATAGAAGACTCCTTCTACTTTGAAGAAATCGGCACCTGTGCGGATAAGGTCCGTCCTCGCCCTGCGCCCCGTAAGCACGGCGAGGGCATCGATGAGGATGGATTTCCCCGCTCCTGTCTCGCCGGTGAAAACGGTAACTCCAGGGCCAAACTCTATGACCGTATCCTCTATGATGGCAAAATTAACGATATGCAGACTTTGCAGCATGGCTCCCCCTCATCAGGACTTCAGCATGCCCTGGATCCGTTCAAGAAGCACCGGCACATCCTCCGGTGTCTTCAGAATGATGAGAACCGTATCATCCCCTGCCAGAGTGCCGATGATCACATCATACTTGGAATGGTCAATGGCGAAAGCCACGGAAGATGCAGAGCCCGGAATCGTATGGAGTACCACCATGTTCATGGCAGAATCGATCTTCACCACCGCCTCCTGGAAAAGGATAGCCGTGTGGCTCTTGGACATGACACTCTGCTTCTCATTGGACAGGGCATACCGATAATGGCCATTCTTGTAGGGAATCTTAATGAGCATGAGATCCTTGATATCCCGGGACACCGTGGCCTGGGTTACGGCAATTCCTTCCTTCCGGAGAGCCTCTGCCAGCTCTTCCTGGGTCTCAATGACCTGGTTCTGGATGATTTCCTTAATTTTCATGACTCTATAACGCTTCATAAAACTGCTCCTTTTCGAAAGATACATATGCATAATTGGAATAAAATCATTGTATATTTTCTCAATTCTATAGCATTTCCGCCGATTGGTCAATTGATTTTCTGCATAAAAATAAATATTGTTCAATTAAAAGGCAGATTTTTGCATTTATTCGATTATTTATTCAGCATGATCGGCAAAAAGAAAAATTTGTGCAAATGGATTGCATTAAAAATAATGCATAAAAAGGGGAACTCTGTTATAATGAGGAAAATAGAAAACGCAAAGAGGGATATATGATATGGATAACTATATAGGAAAACATTTACTCATTGACTGTTATAACTGTGACTCCGACAACATGGAGTCCCCCCGAAAAGTGCAGGAAGCCATCCACGATGCCGCCGAAAAAATCGGTATGGCCGTGAACGATACCTTCTACCTGGACGGAGAAGAAGAAATCATTGCAGCTGCCTACGGTCCGAAATCCCACATCTGCATCCATGCCTATCCGAAACTGGGCTATGCGGCCGTGGATATCTACAGCTTCGACCAGGACCTGAAACCCGCCCGCACCATGGCGGTACTCCGGGCTTCCCTGCATCCGGAAAAAATCCGGGCCACCTCTGTAAAGCGGGGCAACATCAACCCGGACATGAAGCCAAATATCAAGTCCAAATCCACTACGCTCCATAAGTTCAAGAATACGAGAAACCAGATGAAAACAACCGGTCAGAAAGTAGCCAATTACATGCGTCATAAAAATGAAAAACGGGATACCCTGGGACCGGAGTAAGAATGACAAACGCCGTGAAAGACTTCCTTTCACGGTGTTTTTTTATGCAGTTAAGGAAGCACTGATTAAATCGTTGTCAGATTTCATTCTTGGATTTTTATGCAATGCGAGGAATAACTCGACGCGAATAGCGAGCTATTTAAGGCAGCAGTCCTGCATAGGACTGCTGAGCCAAGATAAGTTGGCGCTTTCTCTGCACATTAAAGCGCCTTCCTTTTATTCTTGGCCGATTTATGACGAAGCAGTGCATAAAAATCCTTATGAAATCTGACTCTGCGAATTAATCAGCGCTTCCTTAACTCCATGAGAACTGGCAGTGGTCTTGAATCATTGAGCTGGACAGGCCATGCGGGTCAAGTGACAGATGGATGAGTGAGTGGATGAACGGGCAGAACCGACCTGCTGTCAGGAGAACCGATAATCCTGTGGTACCTCCTTCAGAATCCTCAGCCCGTTGGGCAGCTCTCTTGTGGAAAGAGAACCTGCTAATAATGGCAATCAAAAGGCGGCGCACCGTAATCTGTGCGCCGCCAAATGTATATTCTTTCTTAATCAAAGGCCGCAGCCCGAACCGTCAGGCCCCTGTTTCACGGCTTACGTTCTCAGCGTAATGCCTTCTTTATCCAGTGCCTTCACGATCTTATCGATCCAGCCGTCCACTTCTTTATCGGTGAGTGTACGGTCTTCAGCCCGGAATGTGAGGTTGTAGGCCATGCTCTTATAGCCTTCCTTCACCTGTTCGCCCTGATAGAGATCGAAGAGGCGGAGCAGTTCCAGATGTTTGCCGCCGGCCTTGCGGATAATGTCTTCCACTTCATCGTTCGTGAACTTTGCCGGTACCAGGAGGGACAGGTCCCGGGACGAAGCCGGGAATTTCGGAATTCTTGTGTAGTCGATGGTTTCATCCATGAGCTTCAGGATATGAGGCATGAAAATAACGAAACCGTAGATTTCCTTCTTAATATCCCATTTATCGGTAACTGCCGGATGAATCTGGCCGAAGGACATGAGTACCTTGCCGTCTTTTACGAAGTCCGCAGAAATGCCGGGGTGGAATACGGGGTATGCGGACCGGCGGATATCATAGTCCCGGACGCCCAGGGCAGCGAGTACGTCTTCCATAATGGCTTTCACGTCGAAGAAATCATATTTTCTTCCTTTGTTCGGATATCCCGCTTCTTCAGGACTGCCGCAGAGGAGACCGGAGAACAGTTCGTATTCATAGGGCAGCTCTGTCAGGGGCAGTTCCTTTGGCTGGTATACATGGCCCGATTCGAAAATCGCCACTTCCTCATTCTTCTGGGACAGGTTGTACACCAGGGTGTGCATGAGTCCCGGCAGGAGGGTTGTCCGCATATCCGGATATTCTTCGGAAATGGGGTTCATAATGGGGATAGCGTTATACACCTTGTGACCCCAGGGGAAATTCAGCTTTTCCAGGTCCTTCTTGTCCATGAAGCTGTAGTTCACCACTTCCGACAGGCCGTCAGCCACCAGGGCATCGGTTACCCGGAAAATAGCATTCTGCTCTTTGGACATGGTGCCCTTGGCGATGGCGCTCCAGGGTGTGGTGATGGGGATATTCTTGTATCCATAGACCCGGGCCACTTCTTCTGCCAGGTCCGGCATGCCGTCCAGGTCCAGCCGGAATTCCGGTACCGTCACTGTCAGGGTTCCATTGTCCTCTTCCACCTTGAAATAGAGATCTTCCAGAATCCGGATCATCTGCTCCTTCGGCATATGGATGCCGATATAGTCATTGATCCGGTCCACCGTAGTTTTGATAATCTGGGGTTCTGCTTTTACCGGATATTCATCGAGCATGCCCTTGGCCGTGGCAGCAGCGCCTTCCTCTTCCAGAAGCTGGCAGATGCGGTTGATGGCCATTTCGCTGCGGGCGGGGTTGATCCCCTTTTCATAGCGGCCGGAAGCTTCACTCCGGAGGCCCAGGCGGCGGGATGTCCTGCGGATAGAAGCGGAATCAAAGACTGCCGCTTCCAGGAAAACATTCTTCGTTTCATTGGTAACTTCAGAATCCAGGCCACCCATGACGCCGGCTACGCAGGCTGCTTTGTCATCGCCATCCGCAATGACCAGGTCTGCCGGTGTGAGGTCCCGTTTCTGTCCGTCCAGTGTGACAATGGTTTCCCCTTCATGGGCAAACCGGCAGGTCAGGGAGTGGCCGGCTACCTTGTCATAGTCATAGGTATGGAGGGGCTGTCCGATTTCCAGCATCACATAGTTCGCAGCATCTACTACATTATTAATAGGACGGATCCCATTGCTGCGGAGACGGTTTTCAATCCATTCCGGAGACCGGCCGATTTTTACATTTTCCAGGAGACGGCCGCAGAACCGTTTGCAGAATTTCGGATTTTCGATATGGACAGAAGCCCTTCCTTCGATAGGAGCCCCCTCTTCTTTCACCGCAATTTCCGGAAGACTTACTTTTTTCCGGAAAATAGCACCTGTTTCCAAAGCCATGCCGATCATGCTGAAGCAGTCTGCCCGGTTTGCGGTGAGTTCCATTTCATAGACCACATCGTCCAGATCGTAGAGCTTATGGATATCCTCTCCCACCGGTGTATCCTCCGGAAGAATGAGGATTCCCTCTTTATTGAGGCTCGGGAACAGGTTATCATCCATCCCCAGTTCGCCCAGGGAACATATCATGCCTGCAGACTTCACGCCCCGAAGTTTGCAGGCCTTGATTTTAATATCCTCGAACCGGAGTCCGCCGGGTGCCTTATTATCGTGGGCCGCCGGTACATGGGCACCGTGAAGGGCGCAGGGAACGATCTGACCCACCTTCACGTTGGAAGCGCTGGTGACGATCTGCACCGGTTCCTCTTCTCCCACATCCAGCTGGCATACCAGCAGGTGGTCTGCGTCCGGGTGCTTTTCTACGGAAAGGATCTTCCCGGTCACCACGCCTTTGATGCCGCTGCCGGGGCGAATCACATGCTCTACAGGGATTCCGTCCACCGTCAGCGTTTCCGCCATGTCGTCGGGATCCATTCCTTTAATATCCACTAAAGTGCTTAACCATTTCAATGATACGTTCATCTATGTAATCTCCCTTCCATTAGAACTGCTTCAGGAACCGTACGTCATTTTCGAAGAAATTGCGGAGATCATCAATTCCATAAAGCAGCATGGCGATACGTTCGATACCCATGCCGAAAGCAAAGCCGCTTACTTTTTCCGGATCATAGCCATTGAGCTTCAGCACCATGGGATGAACCATGCCGCAGCCCAGGATTTCCAGCCAGTCCGGATCCCCGTCTTCCTCACCGGTCCTGGCAGCAAAGGAAATATCTACTTCCGCCGACGGTTCAGTAAAGGGGAAATAGCTGGCCCGGAAACGGATCTTCGTGTCGGAGCCGAAAAGGTCCTTCAGGAAGATTTCCAGGGTCCCCTTGAGGTCTGCAAAGCTGATGCCCTTATCCACTACGAGACCTTCTACCTGGTGGAATACGGGAGAATGGGTGGCATCGTTATCCCAGCGGAACACCTTGCCCGGGGCAATCATGCGGATTGGAGAATTGGGTGTATGCTTCCGGAGAGTTCTCGCCTGTACCGGAGATGTATGGGTACGGAGAAGAATATCCGGCGTAATGTAGAAGGAATCCTGCATATCCCGGGCCGGATGGTCCTTCGGCAGGTTCAGGCATTCGAAATTGTAGTAATCCTGCTCAATTTCCGGACCCTCTTCTACGGAATAACCCATGCGGATGAAGGACTTCATGATTTCCCGAAGCGCCTTGTCCAGGGGATGGAGATGGCCGATCTTCTGGTGCCGGGCAGGAAGAGTGATATCCACAGTTTCGTGTTTAATCTTTTCTTCCAGCCGTTTCGCCTTCAGTTCCTCCATCTTGGCAGTAAGGGCTTCTTCCACGTCGCTCCGGACCTGGTTTGCCATGGCACCGATTACCGGCCGCTGGGCAGCGGAGAGATCCTTCATGCCCCGGAGGATAGCGGTGAGCTTGCCTTTTTTGCCCAGGAAGAAGACCCGGGTATCCTGCAGGCTCTTTTCATCCATGGAGGCTGCGATTTTTTCCTTTGCATCCTTCTCCAGGGAATCCAGGTCCACCTTCATAAAGGAAACGATCTTATTCCGTACTTCGTCAGCCAGTCCGTCCAGCACCTTCCTGTCATCGCCGTCCAGCTTCTTCATATCATTCAGGAAGCCCACCAGTTTTCCCTTCACCTTTTCATAGGCTTCCTGCTTCTTACTGTCATCATTGCAGATGTCAAGCATTTCCTGGGCTTTCGCCTTCAGCTCATCCAACTTGTTGTCCATTACTTTACCTCCTGTATATTCTACAAGACCTCATGACTTTCTGATTTCAGAATAACCACAAAAAAAGACCCCGCCCCGAAGGGGCGAAGTCATATCCGCGGTACCACCCTGATTTGTACTCAAAAGCCATAACGCAGCCCTGCGTCCGACCTACTCCGTTCAGCCGGCAGCTCAGAAGTGAACTAAGCCATCCTGATTCTTTCCGGTGTTCCACTATCGCCGGATCCCTGCGAAGAATCACGTGAGAGCTCTTTCTTCCTCATCGCTTCGTGTATAGGACTATTTTAAAATCTCCATAGCTATTTGTCAATGGGTGAATGAACAGGTTGCTGAGTGAACGTGCGAACGGATGAAGGCATTGAGCTGTTCAGGCTCGTGGGCGAGTGTTGAGCTCACCCCAAAACGGCGCCGAAGCGCCGTTTTTCCGGTTTCTCAATAAATGGCCGCATTGGCGATGACGAGCCGCTGGACCTGGTTGGTACCTTCGTAGATCTGCATTATTTTTGCATCCCGCATGTATTTTTCGTTCGGGTTTTCCCGGGAGTAGCCGTTGCCGCCCATGACCTGGACTGCGGTGGTGGTGACTTCCATGGCTGCGTCGGAGGCAAAGCATTTGGACATGGCGGAGAAGAGGGGTGCCTTTTTATCGCCGGTCATCTGCATGATGCAGGCTTTATGGACGAGGGCTCTGGCGGCTTCTGTTTTCATGACCATGTCGGCAATCATTCCCTGTACCATTTCGAAGGAAGCGATTTTCTGGCCGAACTGTTTTCTCTGGTGGGCGTAGTGGATGGCGTTTTCCAGGGCTGCCTGGGCGATACCTACGGAAATGGCACCGACTACGGGGCGGGATTTCTGCAGGGTTTCCATGGCGATGCGGAAGCCCATGCCTTCCCTGCCTACCCGGCATTCGGCGGGGATGAAGCAGTCGTCAAAGATGATTTCCGACGTAGCGGAGGCGCGGATGCCCATCTTGTCTTCTTCTTTGCCGATAGAAAGGCCTTTGGTATTCCGATCTACGATAAATACGGTGAGGCCCCGGATGCCGCCGGATTCCCTGGTATTGGCGAAGAGGGTAATTTTATCGGCAATGGGGGCGTTGGTGATGAAGCACTTGGTACCGTTCAGGAGGTAGCCGCCGTCCACTTTCTTTGCCCGGCAGGAAACGGCGCCGGCATCGGAGCCGGCTCCCGGTTCGGTCAGGGCAAAGCAGGACATGCCGCCCCGGTTCAAGCAGTCAAAGTAGGATTTCTTCTGTTCATCGTTCCCTGCAATGAGCACCGGGAAGGAGGCCAAGAAATTCGCTGCGCACACGGTGGCCACACCGGCGCATCCTTTGGCCAGTTCTTCGGCAATGAGGGCCACCGTCAGAAGGTCCAGGCCCGCGCCACCGTATTCCTTCGGCACCGACAGCTGGGTCATGCCGGACTGTTTCAGGATGTGGAGCAGTTCTTCATCCATAATGCCGCTTTTATCAATATCCAAAGCTCTGGGCGCGATTTCTTTCTGTGCAATATCCCGTGCCAGGGCTACCAGTTCTTTCTGCTGTTCTGTCAAATTAAAATCCATGTTCGTCCCCCTTACAGTAATAACGACCCTGCGGTTTGTCTGATGGCTGTACATTATCTTCTTTATTATACCAAAAAACCGGTGGATGACCACCGGTTATAGAATAAAAAGTGGATGAGGGGTAATGCCCTGCGGGCAAGGTGGCTCAGGGGAAACGGGCTTCGCCCGAGGGGAAGGTGCGGCGCACAATTCATATAGCGCCGCGGAGTATTGAGTATGCGGCTGCGCCGCTGAATACAAAGCTCGTGCCGCTTTATGAACTGTCGCGGCACACCCCCCTTGACCGAAGGTCATTCCCCCTCGGCCACTTTCCTCTAAGCCGCCGTTCTATTATTCGTAATGCAGCGCGTCGATCGGGTTCAGCTTTGCCGCTTTCTGGGCGGGGTAGAGGCCGAAGACGAGGCCGATGAATACGGAGAAGAGGAAGGAACCCAGGATCGGCGTCACTGAGAGGACGGTGGTCAGAGTGCTCACGTGGGGAATGACCTTGGAAATACCGATGCCAAGGATGACCCCGATGAGGCCCCCCGCCACGCTGACGGTGACGGACTCGATGAGGAACTGTACCACAATCATGGAGTACGTGGCTCCCAGGGCTTTGCGGATACCGATTTCCCTGGTTCTTTCTGTGACGGAGACGAGCATGATATTCATGATGCCGATACCGCCGACCAGAAGGGAAATGGCCGCGATGCTGCCCAGGAATATGGTAAGGGTCTGGGTGGTGGATTTCATGGTTTCCATGATTTCCTGCGAATTCTGGATGGAGAAATCGTCTTCCTTCCCCGTCTGGATGCGGTGGCGGGTACGGAGAAGGTTCGTCACGTCAGACTCGATCTGGGTGAGGTCATCGGCTTTATCTGCGGAGATGACCACGTTATTCACGTAGGTAATGTGGAGCATCCGTTCCTGGACCGTGGTGAAGGGAATGAGGATCCGGTCGTCCTGGTCCATGAAGGAGTAGCCCTTTTCATCCAGTACCCCGATCACCGTGAAGGGGTCTCCGTGAATACGGACTTTCTGCCCCACCGGCGATTCATCGCCGAAGAGGTTCGTGGCTACGGTTTTCCCGATGACGCAGACCCGGGAGCGGTTATTGTATTCCTTTTCTGTCCAGAACCGGCCTTCCGCCACGTCAAGGCTGGAAAGGGTGGCATAGTCCCTGGTGCAGCCATAGATCCGGGTGGTCCAGTTCTTATTGCCGTTCACGATGAGGTAGCTCGTATTGACGAGAGGAGCCGCAAAGGAAATATTGGGCAGGTTTTTGATGGCCAGGTAATCCTTGTAGGTCAGAGTCTGCATGGAACCGGCCGCCGGACGGACACCGGGCTTGCGGCCGGTGCCGGGGGTGACGGTGATGGTATTGGAACCAAGGCTGGAAATGCTGCTTTCAATCTGGTTCTGCACCCCGTAGCCGATGGACATGAGGGCAATCACCGCGGCCACGCCGATAATAATGCCCAGCATGGTGAGCAGGGACCGCATTTTGTTGCTCACGATGGAGCCCCAGGCCATGAGGACGCTTTCGAAGTAAATATTTGTCATGGCAGGGGCCCCCTTATATCTTTGCTGATATGGCCGTCGGACAGGATGACATGGCGGGATGCATAGCCGGCCACGTCGATTTCATGGGTGACGAGGATAATGGTCTTTCCCTCTTGATAGAGACGGGAAAAGATTTCCATCACTTCCCTGGTGGACTTGCTGTCCAGGTTTCCTGTCGGTTCATCGGCCATAATGATGGCGGGGTTATTGATGAGGGCCCGGGCAATAGCCACCCGCTGCCGCTGGCCGCCGGACATTTCTGCAGGCATATGGTGGATGCGGTCGCCGAGGCCCACGGACTCCAGCATCTTCGTAGCCCTTTCTTTCCGTTCATTCTTGTAAAGGTTCCCATAAATCATGGGAAGGATCACGTTATCCAGGGTCGACAGCCGGGGAAGGAGGTTGAAGCTCTGGAATACGAAGCCAATTTTCCTGTTTCTCGTGTAGGCCAGTTCGCTGTCCGAAAGGTTGGCTACTTCATGGCCGTCGAGCTCGTAGGAGCCCCTTGTGGGACGGTCCAGACATCCCAGGATATTCATCAGCGTGGACTTCCCGGCACCGGAAGGCCCCATGATGGATACAAATTCCCCCTTGTGGATATCCAGATCGATGTGAGTCAGCACCGGCACTTCTTCTTTGCCGATGTAGTAACTCTTGCCGATGCCCCGAAGCCTGATGACTACGGGGCTTTTTTCTTCAGATCCCATCATTACATGGGTCCCGGGCCGCCACGGTTGTTCTTATTGGTGGGCGTGGATTTTTCAGAAGAAACGGTGCCGCTGACTACGATTTCACTGCCCTCATTCAGGCCATCCAGCACTTCCACTTCCTTGTCCGTGGTGATGCCGGTGGTGATATAGGTCTTCTTCACGCCGTCCCCGTCTTTTTCATAGACGTAGGAACCTTCCGTATCGCTTCTGACGGCGGTCACCGGAATGACGAGGGCGTTGTCGCTTTCCCGGCCTTTGATGGTAGCCCGGGCAGTCATGGACGGGTAAAGGCCGTCCAGCTCATCCTTATTGATTTCTACATACACCGTGTAGTAGACAACGGAGCTGGAGGAGGAGCTGCTGGAGCTGGAAGAGGAGCTGGAGGAATACTGTTTCTTGGAAATATCGGTGACAATGCCGTGGAAGGTTTTGTTCGGGTAAGCGTCTACCGTAAATTCGACGCCCTGCCCCACTTTCACTTCGCCGATATCCGTTTCATCCACCAGAAGCTCGATGCGCATGGAAGACAGGTCTGCCACCTTCACGATGACCATCTGGCTGGACAGACCCTGGGACACAGTCTCCCCTTCCTTCATGGGTTCCCCGATAACCGTGCCATCCATGGGGGATGTGATGACCGTATCATTGACGTCGGCCTGGGCTTTGTCATAGGCAGCCTGGGCATTCAGATAATCCAGGCGGGCATTATCCATGGTCTGGTACGAAATGGCCCCCTGCTGGTACAGGGAATTCAGACGTTCATAGTAGGATTCCTTATTTTCCAGGGTATTCTGGGTCTGCTTCATGGTGGACGTCAGGGCCTTGGATTCGATGGTGGCCAGGACTTCCCCCTTCGTCACCTTTTCATTCTGCTTCACGTACACCTTTTCCAGGGTGCCCGATGCGGTAGCGGAAAGGTCGACACTGTTATCGGGCTCAATGGTACCGGTGGCGTCGATGGTGAGGGCAATATTATCCCTCCCTACGGTACCCAGGGTGTAATTGTCCTTCTTTGTCTGGTGGGTGCGGCTGTACCAGTACCAGCCTCCGCCGCAGGCAATGATGATTGTGATAATCAGGGCTATAAGAGCCTTATGTTTTCCCAATATAATAGCCTCCTTTGTGGCTGAACAAATCCAATCTCCCTTTGGATTGCATTTATTATATCACGTCGTGGAGTTCCTAAGAATAGTTATTAACAATAAATATAGTGGGAAAGATGGTGCAGGGACCAGGTGCGTGGGGTGGCGGCCCAAAGAGGTGAATGGGGCTGAGGGTTGTGGGTTGGCATCGCTGCGCTCGCCAACCGGGTTGTGGCTGCATGCCAAGGCTGTCGCCTTGGCGCAGCGGGGGCATAAGGTTCTATGGCCGCCTTATGCCCCCGGCGGGAAGCGCACACAACCCGGTGAACAAGCGCAGCGACATTCACCCACACCCCTTAGCCCCATCCATCCCTTTGAGCCACTGCACTTTCCAGCAAAAAAAGAGCCATGACCGGGGTCATGGCTCTTTTGATTCATCTCTTACAGGTCTTCATAGAGCGGGTACTTCTTGCAGAGGGCTGCTACTCTCTTTGCGCAGTCTGCCTTGATGGCAGCGTCTTCCGGATTCTTCACTACGGAAGCGATGATGTCTGCGATTTCCTTGAAGTCATCTTCCTTCAGGCCCCTGGTGGTGAGTGCCGGGGAACCGAGGCGGATACCGCTGGTAACGAAGGGGGACAGGGTTTCGAAGGGAATGGTATTCCGGTTGGCGGTGATACCGATTTCATCGAGCACGTTCTGGGCTACCTTGCCGGTGATGCCGATGGCTTTCATATCGGCCAGGAGTACATGGGTATCGGTGCCGCCGGAAACGACGCGGATGCCCTGTTTCTGCAGTTCGCCGGACAGGACTTTTTCGTTCTTCCTGATCTGTTTTGCGTACTGTTTGAAATCATCGGACAGGTCTTCGCCGAAGGCTACGGCCTTGGCAGCAATGACGTGCATGAGGGGGCCGCCCTGCATGCCCGGGAATACGGCCTTATCGATGGCTTTGGCATACTTCTCTTTGCACATGATGATACCGCCACGGGGACCGCGGAGGGTCTTGTGGGTGGTGGTGGTCACGATATCCGCATAGGGCACGGGGCTCGGATATTCTCCGCCTGCCACGAGGCCTGCGAAGTGGGCCATATCTACCATGAAGAGAGCTCCCACTTCATGGGCAATGGCTGCCATCCGTTCAAAATCAATGATTCTGGAATAGGCACTGGTGCCGCCGATAATCAGTTTCGGATGGACTTCTTTGGCAATCTTCTCCATGGCTTCGTAGTCCAGGAGTTCATCGTCCTTGCGAACGCCATAGGGAACGACGTTGAAGTAGTTGCCGGAAATGTTGACCGGGCTGCCGTGGGACAGGTGGCCCCCATCGGTGAGGTTCATGCCCATCATGGTGTCTCCCGGTTTCAGGAGGCCGTAGTATACGGCGAAGTTTGCCTGGGATCCGGAATGGGGCTGTACGTTTACATGGTCAGCGCCAAAAAGTTCTTTTGCCCGATCAATGGCCAGCTGTTCTACTTTATCCACAAATTCACAGCCGCCGTAGTATCTCTTTCCCGGATATCCTTCGGCGTATTTATTGGTCAGTACGCTTCCCTGGGCTTCCATGACAGCGTAGCTCACAATATTTTCGGAAGCAATCATTTCCAGTTTATTTCTCTGCCGGTTCAGTTCTTCCTGAATGGCGTCATAAACGGCTTTGTCGTCTTTTAAATGGTTCATACAAATAAACTCCCTTCCTGCACAACGGGCCCTGCCCTCAGGGCGGTGCCAAAACTCCCTTATATTCGATACCTGAAATACTTCAGACCATCGACCCATTTTTAATGTCACCCTATTAGTGGCTGTCATGATGTATATGTATCCATTATATACAAAAGAAGTCCACTATTCCACTGATTTCGTAGAAATAATGAACCTCTTCTTTGAGTCTGTATAAACCTGGAAAACCATCAATGCACTTAGTATACCACAGGTGAGCCCAAATGGACAGGGCCCGGAAATATTACTTTCCCTCTTCCCAGTGGTAATGGGCCCGTTCCCCACCGATAAGGGGCGGACGGGTGCGGGCACCGGTGACGATGGCTTCGCCGATCCGGTTATGGGCGAGGTGGATGGGCACAGCCACCCGCCTCAGGTGCATACCGATCATGGTAAGGCCGATATCCAGGCCCCCATCAGCCCGGATTTCCTCCACCGCCACGGGGTCTTTGAAGTGGTAGTAGGCGTTGGTGGCAAAGGCGCCGCCGCCATGGAGCCAGGGCACCACGGTGACTTCCTGGTATCCGTATTTTTCCATGGTTTCCCGTTCCACGATGAGGGCCCGGTTCAGGTGTTCACAGCACTGGAAGGCCAGGCGGAGATGGTGCTTTGCCGCCAGGTCCATAAGGGTCTCCACTACCGCCGTCCCCACTTCGTAAGAACTGTCCTTCCCGATCTTTCCACCCCGGATTTCACTGGAAGAACCACCGATGACGAGAAGACTTCCTTCTCTGAAATGGGCGGTATCCAGCAGTTCTTCAAAGGCTGCTGCCGCCTCCTTTTTCAAATCTTCATACATGAGATTCCGCTTCCTCTATTTTTGCAATTTTACCGATTCTCCGGGCGTGCCGGCCTCCTTCAAAGGGGGTCTTCAGGAATTCGTCCAGAATGAATTCCGCCAGCCCCGGCCCGATGACCCGGGCGCCCATGGTGATCACATTGGCATCGTTGTGGGCCCTGGTGAAATGGGCGGAGAACGTATCCCCACAGAGAGCGGCCCGGATGCCTTTCATTTTGTTTGCTGCAATTTCCATACCGATACCGGTACCGCAGATGAGGACACCGTAGGTGACCTCCCCTTTCTGCACCAGGCGGCAGGCTTTTTCCGCAAAGTCCGGATAATCGCAGGACTCCGCAGAATCGGTACCGCAGTCAATGTATTCGACTTTCTCTTCGTCCAGATGTTTCTTCAGGGATTCCTTCAGCTCAAATCCACCGTGGTCACTGGCAATGGCAATTTTCATAGTGCTCCGTCCTTTCCTTTACCAACGATACTTTCGTACAAAATCAGTATACATCACAGAATGAGGGGATGTAAAGGAAGGAGCCTGCGACAGCAGGCAGGCTGGCGATCGTTCGAACGTACGGCGCCTTGAGCTTTGAGCCTTGAGCTGGATAGGCCCTTTGGGCCAAGATCCTGTGGCTGTGTGGAGTACATACGGGCGGGACATTTGAAAAGTTAGGAGTTAGGAATGAGGAGTGAGGAGTGGTGGTGCGCCGCATCAGAATAAAAGCGGCGCGAGTTTTGTATTCAGCCGCTTTGCGGCAAATGTACCCTCGCTGTCAGCTTCTCTGACATCTCACCCTACGGGAAAGCGTCTCACTACGATTTGTTCGATGCTGCCCCGGAGGGGGCGATAAGATATTTGCCTGCGGCGCTTTCCACTAGAATCCCTCACCCCGTGGGGAGCTCCCTTTGAGAAAGGGAGCCTCGTGGTGAGTCACTTGCACGTTATTTGGTCAGAGACATTAGGATTCCATCTGCGGCGAAGCCGCTGGTGGTTAGCCTCCTTCCTTGGGAAGGAGGTGGCACCGTAGGCGACGGAGGTTAGCTGATGGAGGCGCCGCAAGGCTGACGGTTAGTCCCCCTTTTCCAAAGGGGGATGTCACGCAGTGACAGAGGGATTCTGGTGGGTCTGCGGCGGAGCCGCTGGCGTGGTTCATAAGGCGGCGCTTCTCGCAGAATCCGCGTCCTATCGGGTTGTAACATCGTCACAGGCATTTAGTTGGGAGATTTCTCGACTCATCGTAGCTGTAGCGATTTTAAGGGTAGAGCCAACCCCAGCATGCTGCCACCGCTCGAAATGACGGGGGGTGGGTAGTGTCAGTTGGAATGGCAGCGTAGTTGTGAATACACTCGATCTCGATCTCGGTCTCGATCTCATCTGACGGAGGTTAGCTGATAGTAGCGCCGCAGGCTGACTCTCTTCCATCTATCGTCTAGGGACTGTCAAGTACTTTGTGTAAATTTCTTCTATTAAATTAAAATGATCCAATC